>VTLG01012243.1_pt1 | contig 41882 bp, 62 predicted proteins | sample 4694571 | NCBI WGS metagenome assembly VTLG01 (sample SAMN12604809, study PRJNA352737) | marine metagenome | biome: ENVO:00000447; feature: ENVO:00000209|ENVO:00000569|ENVO:01000036; material: ENVO:00002151; isolation source: viral sequences binned using virsorter ...
ATGACCGGGTCAGCTTGATATAGCCTGAACATATTTTCAGGATCGCTGAAATGCTCTGCACCCATACTAATAACTTCTGTTGCCTCGTCAAATATCTCGCCTGCCTTTACACCTTTAGGGATAAGGTTAGTATCCCTTGATGAAGTCCTATATGGCCTACCAACATAAGGAGAAATAAAGCTATCTTCTAAAACTGCCTCTCTAAGACCATATCCGTCACTAATAGTACCTTTTAAATTTTTTGGACTAACTGGTGTAAGACTTTTAACTCTGTTATTTCTGAAAGCAATGGCTAATGATGCATTTTTTTCATTGAAACCCTCAAGACTATGCGCAGCTTCGTGGAATACTGTAGCTCTCACATCATTTTCTCCAAAATATCCTGTACTTTCAGCTGGAACTTTTATAAGACTACCGCCTCTCCCAGAACTTGTGTTATGCGCTCTACCACTTGCAATTTTTACAGTGTCAATTTGATTTGGCCTGTATTTTATCTTCCTACCACGTTTTGTAATACCACCGCCATTAAACATTAATGCAAATTCTTCAAGATCAGCTTTTATAATGTCTCTACCCTTTTTTTGTCCGATAAATGAAATATTTTTTATTGCATCTTTTGCTTCAGCTCTAGTGATTGTTGAATTGGCAATAGCCTCTTTACGCAACTCAAACATTTGCAAAGTTCCTTGCTTTTCTATTCGCGCTAAATCTGCCCTAATACTTTGTTTTTTTGTAACTAGCACTGCCTTTGCTGCTTTTAATGGGTCTCTTGTTTTGTCTAGTTCTACAAACTTTGCCATACTCGAAGTTCTATTCATTTTTCTGACAATAGCGTTCATTTTTTCTTGTATTACACTTATTTCGCCTCTTACCTCTGTATGTTGTCTAAGTAAGCCTTTATATTCTTTTCTAAAACCATCTAGTGAAGCTAATCTGCCTGCTACTATATCTTTTCCACGAGATATTGCAATTTTTGGCTGAACAGTAGGTGTATATGTGTCTTTAGGTGCTTTTCTAGGTGCAACTTTAGCTGGTTTAGGTACAGGAGTAGAAACAATGGGGATATTTTCAGGTTTACCATATCTAGCCTTGAGTTGAGTTAGTGTCATTCGACTACCATCAGCTCTAACAAACTTAGCTAGTGCTTGTCTAGGGTCGTTCTTTTTGCCAGCTAATCTTTGAAAATATCTAAATGCACCTTCATATTTATTTGTTTTAGGATTAAATTTTCCTCCTAATATTTGTGCTTGAACTTTATTTGGTTGCATGTACAACCATTCACCATAATTAGTACTAGCTGGTAAACGACCATCTACAGACGATCTTTTAGCAATACTTTTTGGTGGATCAAAAGGTAAATTATCATAATCAACTACAGGGACAATAGTAGATCTGCAATTGAAATGTTGCGGTGGTTTTGGTCCCTCTTCATAAGTAAACATTCTTCCATCTAAAGCGCTACATACTGCAGAGGTTCTACTATCTAAAGTTGCTACATATCTATACTTCTTCGTTACATCGCTATTTGCTTTGTATACATTTAACGCTGCAGTGTTAGAAACTTGATTAATGCTAGTTCTGACTAAAGTTCTAACCTGATTTATGGGTGGAGTCGTTAATATTCCTCCTTTTTGTGCCATTTGTAAGATATTTGCAGTATCTTTGGCCTTACTATTACCTAACAATCTACGTGTTATTTGTGCAGTAGTTTCTCCAACAAACAAACCCTCCTCTACGCTACTTCTGAATAGTTGGACAGAGTTCTCAGCTATTCTGTTAAATGCCTGCTGCATTATATTCCCATTAGGTAACGACATAGCAGCACCTAGATTGTCAGATAGGCTAGTTTCTCCTAGAAATCTAGCTAGTTGCTGGCCTGCGGCTCTAGATTTAATTTTTGTAGGGTCGATCGTTACAATACTTTCTGCAAACTTAGGGCTGATCTGGATTCCATTTATCTGTAAATTAGCTTTTGCAGCACTTGGCACTAATTTTTCTAGTTGATTTTCTATAAAACCCGCTTCTACTTTCGCTAATTCTTGCAACTCTCCAATAACGTGCTTATTGGCATACTTTTTCCAACCGCTTAAACTTTTTTCCATCTGTGCCACTATAGACCGCAATCTATTAGCTCTATACGAATCTCCTAGTCCTACTCTTTCTAATACGCTTATCTGTTGAACAGAATCAGCACAAATATCGACAAATCTACGCGCTATGTCTGTAGAAACTTTATTACCATACCTGTTTAGGTCTAGGGCATTTCTAAATATTGCTTCTGGCAAAGCCATCTATCATTCTTCCTCTTGCTCTTCTGCTGGCTCTTCTTCAGGCTCTGGTGTATCTGCCTGATTATCAATTAAACCGCCCATCTGAGTTGCTTCTATTTCTTCCTCAACGTCAAATTTATCTCCTAACACTTCGCCTTGGGTTAATTGTTCTAATAATGTTTTTTGTGTGATAGTGCCAGCTCTATAGAGTTCTAAATATGATTGGATTTCTTTAGGCTCTAATTTAGTGCCTAAGAAGTCTCTATTAACAAAACTACTGCCAATTTCAGTTGTATTAAGTAATTCCGCGTGGAATACTAGACAATTATCTATTAAATCTTGCATTTGTTGCGCAACTACCATCATAGTTGAGTCACCTTGTGACCTATCTATCTTTTTAGCTTCTGCTGTCTCTGCACTTAGCTTTTGGCCTAATACTGCAGCCAAACCCAATTCATTGATTTGTTTTTCCAACTGTTCTAGCCTTTGAAACTGTGAATCAAACGATCTGCCAGTTGGCTCAATATATTCTGCCCTACCCTCTGCTGGAAAAGCTATTGCTTCATTTGGTCCCGCTGTAACTTCTTCAGAACTTTGTGGAAAGCCAAAGAAACCAAGTAAAGGAACTGCTGATATGTGTAGCTGGTTATCTAAATCACTTAGAACTTGATATGCTTTAATATTTAACTCTGCAATATCTTCTAATGGCGGTCTAGATTCCATCAAAGTAAGCCTATTAGCGTAAGCTACAGAGAAAGGTATCTCAGATAGTGTTGTTTCGCCTTCATCTACAACAATAAATTTACCATTATCGTTTTTTCTATGGATTTCATACCTACCTTGATATAGCACTCTTACTTGCGTTACTTCTTTTTCACCATAATCACCGTCTGGCTCGATTATTTTTTCTAGTAGTCTCAACTGTGTAAATGTAGTTCTGCCATCTATTACTTCAGTTCTATAACCTAATATTTCTCTTGGAGTATAAGTAACCCAATATGGCCTACCATTACCATCTTGCGGTACATCAACTAGGACTCCAACATGACCATAACGAATCATTTTACGTGCAGCTTCGTAAGTCCATACGTTTAGATCATTTCCCTGTAAGTCTACATCGAATAGTTGCTCTCTTTGGACGTCACCAATATCTTGAAGTTTTACAGGCTTTCTAGTCAGCATACCTGCAAGCATTCTTTCTAATCTTTGAAAATAAGGTGGACAAGTACTTCTAGCTAATCTATTTTCATATGCATCGTCTTGTTCTCTAGGTTCCTGCGGTAAATATCTACGGTGTTTCATTCTAATATCATATGTACCGCCTGCTAAGTCCTCAATCATTAGCCAGTGTGGTTCTTGATTAAACCACGTCAAAGATGGGTCATTAACGTCAGTAGTGTATCCTGTCCTTTCTCTAGTAAATTTTCTTCCGTAGGCGCTATACACAATAGAACTCCAAACATTTAAACATAGTTTAATCTATTAATACAATCTAACACCAGTTCGTTTACCAGATCTTGCATAAAGTGGATTAAATTCTCTCCATATTAAATAACCTAGTGCATCATTCATGTGGTCGTAACCAGCTTCTTTATCTGGTTCTCCTTTTTCAGTATAACTTTGTAATTCAAGACATTCAATTAAGCGTTTGCAACTGGCATATATGTGTAGACGTACTTGTCCTTTTCCGTTACATAACAAACCCTGTACGGCAGAAACCCTATCTCGTACTGGCGGGTTGCTTTTAGCGGAAAGGTTCGAGTACCCATAGGTCTCGAGTATTTGTATGTCTGTCTTTGTAGCATTAGTACTCCGATTTCCTCCTGTAGCGTCTGGGTAAACGTAAACCCTACGATTAGGGTATCTACGCTGTATTTCTTGTGCAAGTGCGTCTGTATCATGAGCTGAAGCTATTTCATCAATCACTAACAGTTTTTCTCCTAACTTAACTCCTATAACTGCACTCATATTGCCAATATTAAAGTCAACTCCAATTCTTAATGGCTCGTTACTAATATCTGGAATCGTATCAACAATGTTATCTTCTCTTACAAATCTGTCATAAACTTGACCTGTTGTAAGGTTAGTAAACTCTCCATTGAGATACGCCTGCAACATACTAGGGTCGTAGTTTGCTTGCATTCTTTCTATAAAATCTTCTGGTAAGTGCGGGTTGTCTTGCGTTCTCATCTTTATTAACATTCTATCGGTTCTCTCTTGCGCTGCTTCTGATCCAAAGGTATTCCACATCCACCTAAAACCTTCAGGAGTGCTTGCTGCACAAAACTGTCTGACATTACCAGCTCTTAATCTTCCCAAAATTTTAGGAAATGCTCTATCGCACACAGATGGCGAAACAGTGTCAATTTCATCTGCTAGTACAAAGGCTAGGTTAAGACCAATAATTCTAGACCAGTTCTCAAAACTTCTGCATAGTATCTTTGTATCGCCTTCAGGTAAGTGTAATATGTATTCAGGTAATGGACTAGCTCGGTGTGTATAAGGAATTTCGTAATATTCTAAAAATTGCTCAAAATCATTCTGCCAAATGTCTCTAATTAATGGTCCAGTCGGTTCCATAACTGCACCTGTAAAACCTACGTTCAAAGCTGCTAACTTAACACAAACCGCACATAACGCTCTAGTCTTGCCTGCACCATAACCAGCTGATAAACCTAATATCTCAACACTGCTGTTATCAAAAAACAATCTCTGAGGTTCGTGTAAATCGTTTCTTATTCTCTGTAATAACTCTGGTGTATCAATCGAAACTCCGCTACTGCCTGCAATATCTAATACTGATCCTTCTCTAGTTAATATACTCATGTTGATATTTGTGCGATCTTTGCCATTGAGTTAATACAGCCTAAGGCAACGTGTAATTGGTTGTTACTTCTAGCCTCTTTTTGTAGTGTAGAAAGCTGGCTTAAAATGTCCGCGGTAAACTGCCTTCTGTCAATGTCAAAATCTTTCTTGAGAATGATACGGGCGTCTTGGATATACTGTTCTGTCTGTCTTAACTTCAACCCCCACTCAGCCGCGGTATATTTTATGATTTCTGAGCGCGTTACACCACGTGCAAGTAATCCAGCAATTCTGTATGTTCTATAATCTTTTTCTGACTGTGTAGCCTTCTTTTTTTTCACTATTTTTCTAGATTGTGGAAGGAATCAAGCGCGTACCATACGTGAGAATTTCTATATCCTGCCTGATGAGTAGGAATAATCGGTGTAACTCCATGCCTATTACGCCAAGCTGGATATACCAATAATGAATTATCGGTCTGGTCAAACGTGGCATTGTAATCAGGTACGTGTAAGTTACCTCCCTTACTATTACGTCTTTTGGTAATAATCATATTTATAGCACCTTTTACATTGGCGTGGTCTTGATGAACTGGTGCGGATATGTTGCAATTCGAAATAGTTGAACTGAAATTATCAGCGAAACGCCAGTTATCAGGTATTCTTTGTCTAATCTTAAATAAATGACTTTCAGCTACTGTTGGAATATATTTTTTTACTATTTCAAAAGATTTGATACCTGCTGCATACATTGCTTTTACGAAAGTATTAGCACTCTTAACTGAATGAACAGATGATCTACTAGCGTATGGCCTTCGCATATGTGGTTTTGGTGGACATGAACCTAGAATAGTTGAATACTGTAATACTTCAGCTTTCTTGTTATGTAACCCGCTAGACCTTTTCATTTCTGATTTAGGCACACGTTTGGTATGTATTTCTCTGTCAGCTATATTCACAAGGTTCTGTAAATCGTCTGGCAATGTTTTTATAAACAAACCGACAGGAGTACCATCAGGGTCTATCAGAATGCAATCTTCATGAATGTTAGGCTCATAACCTCCTACGCTATCGCCAATTTTTAAAGGAGAAGTTACAGGCTTCAGGATTAATTCAGGTAGTTTCATCTTTTAAAACAATAAACCATAATGCAAGGTGGAAACCAGCTTTCGCCCCACATTAAAACATCTCTCTCTTCATAATGTATGGTTTTGTATGGTGCTTCTACTTTATACTTTAGCTTTTGCTTTTCTATAACTTTCCATATTTTCCTTAGTTCAGGGTCTATATCGAAACTCCATTCGTAAACTAACTTGTTAAAGTTACTTTTTGTATGTGTAAGTATTGGTATCTCTGCGCCTTCTATATCCATCTTGCAGTTATCAGCTAGTTCAGCTTCTTCATCAAAGTTAAGACAAGGCACTCTTATAGCCTTGTTACTCTTCTTTTTCATTATGGTATTACGCCATACATTGCCATTTTGAGCTATTGATAATGTTGTATCTTTCCTAAAATCATGCACTAATGCAGCTTGTTTAACTGTTATTGCACTCTGAAAGCCGTTTAATTTGGCATTTTTTTCAATTAATTCACAGTTAAATGGGTCAGGCTCATATGTAATCACGCTTGCACCTTTTGATGCTGCTAGTAGTGAAAATGCACCCACGTTACCACCACAATCTAGCCAAGTTTCATTATTCAAAACCTCCATTCCTTTTTTTAGATAGGAACGATTAGATAAAACTTCTATGAAAGTTTTAATGTCAGAATAGCCCTCTCTGTAGAAGAACTGAATGCCTCCTATTGAAGTTTTAGTTAACTTCATTAGCTTAGTGCTTTAAGCGCTTTGACTAGCTCTTGGCCTATGTAAATACCTTTTTTTCTAGCTTCTGCTACTACTTCTTTTGCCTCTTCATAATCTTCTGGTCGAAATTCTATCTGTATTGCTTTCATTACATCATTTGCCAGTTCACTAGTAGGGTCGTCAAAATCTTCTAAAGAACCATAATCAGGCTCATCTGCAAAGGTTGGAATATCGTCACCCCAACCCAAAACAGATAAATCAAAACCATTTTCCATTAGTCTTTCTAGTTCAACTCTCAATATGTCATCGTCCCAACTAGAGTTTAAGGCCAGTTGATTATCTGCAATAATGTATGCCCTACGCTGATCTGGCGTCAGATGAGAAAGTGTAATAGTAGGAACTGTCTCTAGTCCTATTTTCTTTGCAGCTGCAATACGTCCATGACCGCAAATAACATTACCTACGTCATCAACTAAAACAGGATTAGTAAACCCAAATTCAGAAAGAGATAATGCAAGTCTTTCTATTTGCACATCACTATGAAGTCTAGGGTTGTCTTTGTATAAAGTTAAATCAATTATTCTTGATTGTTGAATATCTTCTGGTGAGAAAATAGGTAAGTCTGGTGTTTTAGTCATAGCGAGATATGTAACTGCCCTGAGTCTAGCTCTTTTTTTGACAGGTACATTTCTTGAGGTTTCGGCTGTAACCATAACCGCTTACCGTTAATGATTCTATAATTACATTTTTGTAGTGGGTCGTAGGCAATGTAATCTTTAGAGTTGCGGTAGGATAACCCGCGCAAATGTGGTTTTTTCAAGGGTAGAAACGTATAGGGATAAAATTACAAGGGTGTCAGAGTGCAATCTGAAAGGAGTAAAATTAAGAATTTAGTGATTTTAACTTAAAACTAACTAATTGATCTTTTACTTCTTGCATTTCTGCGGGTAGTTCTGTTTTTTTGCTTTTTAAGTTTTTTTGTATTAGTCGACTCATTAATGTAGCAGTAGCTTTCCAAGCATCTTTTCTTATATTATGTAGCTGCCTAATTATATCTTTATCGACATCAATACCTACGCTATTTCTTATATTACCCTCGCCATCACGAAATCCATGTCCAATTAATACGGCTTCATCATTATACTTTGGGTAAACTGCTTCACAATAACAAATAATAGCCAGATCACTGCCTGCAACTCTTTTTCCAGACTCTGTAATATCGTAGTCTCCAAGATAATTGTTAATTAATCCATCTGAGTTATGTACGATTCCAGTATCATTGCAAGCATAACAATTGTGAGCTGGTGGCCTGAATGTAACATCGCGATCAATTGCAGATCTTTTATAATTTTTCATAAGTTCCAGCTCCAGCAGCGATACGATTACTTTCATTAAGTAAGTCACCAATTCTATCTAAATTTTCATTTGCAGCATTATTTGGATCATTTAGTTGAACTAAATTTATACAAATTTGTTCTAAATTCTTTGAAATTAATTCAAGAGAATGTAAAATTTTTGTTTCAAATTCTGTCATGGGGTTTTAAAAGGGTTGATTACTTGCTTTGTTTGCAAGCATAGGATTTAATTTTGACTCAATTTGGCGTTTACGCAACTCTAAAAACTGCTCATATTGGCCTTTACTAATCCACCTGTGACAGTCGGGGAATTGTGGTACCCATTCAGCTTTTCTAATTTTTTTTATTCTTGCGTCAATATCTGCTTGTAAACAATCAGGTAATTTTTGTTTAATTTCTTTGTCTAGTTTTTGCCAAGCTTCAAATGCTGGTTTTTTTGATTGGCTAACAGATTTGTCACATTTCATTTCGGTGTACATTTTCCAGAAATGTTCAAAATCTTTTGTATATTTATTTCTTTTAGTTTTTTGTTTTAGTTTAACTTGTTTTACTTCGGGTTCATGAGATACACCACCCCTAGTTGTTGTGATACACCCCCCTAGTTTATCTGGTGAACTGGTTGCTGAGATAGACTGCGGTTCACTACTAGAAAGTTGAGGTACTGGAACTCTACATTCATGCCAAACAGTAACTCGATATGCGTTAGTTTTTTGACCATGTTCATCAACTCTAGAAACTTTTTGTAACCAACCTAATGAACAAAGTTGTTCAACAGTATGAATTACTTTTGTGCGGCACATACCCGCGTCTTTTGAGATCGTGCTATAACTAGGCCAGATATTTGGATAGTAACTTTGCAATACCCATAACACCGCTAACTGGTGTGGGTCAATTCTTCCTTTCAAAGCTGTAGGCAAAGATACGAAAGGAGTATTTTCTGGTATGAAACTCATTTTTTATGGAATATGTAATTACTGTTGAAGGTATTGAAGCTGCACCACAGGGTAGTAAAAGGCACGTAGGACGCGGAATAATGGTTGAAATGTGTAAAAGGGTAGAGCCATGGAAAAAAGCAGTTAGGGTAGAAGCAAATAAGGTTGTGAAAGAAATAATTATAGAACCAGTTCACATTGATTTAGTTTTCTGGTTCAATAGACCGATTTCTCATCTTTATGCAAATGGTGAAGTAAAACCATCAGCGCCAAAATATCCTAATAGGAGACAGGGTGATATTGACAAATTATGTCGTAGCACTTTAGATGCTTTGACATTATCCGCGATTGCTGACGATTCGCAAGTGGTAAGTTTGCAAGCCCGAAAATATTATTGTCTAAAGGGAACTGTTAAGCCTCTTACTGTTATAACGATACAAACATTAAAGTGAACAACTGTTTGGGAGCCTTAGCCCAAGCGCAAAGGGACAGCAAACTTCAAATCTTTTACTGATTTTGGTTGTTCTTTTTCATTATAGTAGTGGTCGGGGGATCAGTAAACTATTCTCTTCTCGCATAGAATAATCTCCCTGCCTTTTGTAGCGTTTAGCTTGACTACAATATTCCTTAGCTTTCAGACCTAGCTTTGCAATAGGCCGTCAGGCTCCCCGACTAAAGTTTATTAAGTTCTACTTCCAAAGAGTAACAGACCCGCGCGATCAATCCAGCATCTAAAAACTCTTTTTCTTTTTCATAACCTTTTACACTAGGGTTTCTTTTAAGAAAGTCCCTTAAAGCTGCGCCATCTTCCGCTCTGAGATACATGAAAATGTTCATATAGGTGTTTGGATAGCCAGATAGTGCAACTGCACTCAAGCCGATCATACATCTAAATTAACGGATCATCGTATTTGGGGACATTTTCATTATAGATTTTGTCCTCAAGATCTTTGATTTCAAGAAGCAAAGAAGTGGTAGAAGCTATAGCCACTTCCACCTCATGTATAGTTCTTTTATCACAAAGATAATGTTTCCACTTTTGAAGCTCAAGATAACAAAATTGTATCTTTGCCTCATATGCTAAGGATTGTTCAGTTGGCATTGTTCTTGGAACTTGTCATTTGCATCTTCATAGACGTCTTCAATATCGCGTCCATTAATCCTTACATCAACGTCTAAGCCAAACTTCTTAGCACATAATGTCAGGTTATGAAAAACTACAATAAAGAAAGTAGGAACAGTATCTGTAAACCCCCACTCATAGCCATCTTTTCTAGAACAGTTTTGAACTAGTCTAATTTGTTTATCAAGCTGTTTCATGCGTGGTGGAAACATTCTTAGAAATCGTTGTTCTTTTTGATTAAGTGTCATTAAAAAGGCTGCCCCCAGTTTTCGTATTGTTTTAGTGTGATTAGACCTTCTTTACAAAGTGCGTCAGTGTAGTTGTTCCAATCTTCTCTTTTGGCTATAGCATCGCCATGTTTACCAAAAGCTTTAAATAATATTCGGAAGTCTCTAAGTGCTTCTGCTTTGGTCATTTAAATTTCTCCTAAAGAATAAGTTTTTTCGTTTTCAAAAATGGCGTGTACCATACCATGATCGTTGATACCTAAACGGACAGACTCTGAAGTTAAGAATGGTTCAAGATAAACTGGTAGGTAGTCATCAGTTAACCAATCTGCTTGCTTAATCATCAAAGATAAAAGTTGTGCAGCTGTAAAATCTTTTTCTTTTGAGATAAATTTTGTTTTAAGTTTGTACATGATTTTTAAGAAATAAATTTAATAGAGAGAAAAAAGGAGTCTTTACCAGACTCCGTATAGATCTTTTAGTTTTTGTCTAGTATCAACACCATCGTTGAATAATTTTTTTAGCGCGGTGTCGTTGTTCTGCCAAGTTCTGCAATCAGTTCTCATAGCAGCTAGTTTCTCAATGTTTGTCTGTGAGCGCTTGATGTACCAATCTTGATCGAACTTACTTGCCATCATGTCGCATTGTTCTTTGGCTTTTGTTAGACCTTCGCTAGTAATCATTCCAGCCCAATCGTGAATCTCTTTAGTCAACCACTTTTCCATTTGAACTGGTAACTTAGCGAATCTTTCCCACTTAGCTTGCTCTTTAGCATCTGCTGCTGCTTTTTTCTCTGCAGCTTTCTTAGCTTTCTCTTCGTCAGTAGCTCTCTGAACTTTGCTCTTACCGATCATTTCAGCGCCATGTCTTTCTGATCTAAACTGTGTGTACTGAGTAAGATGGCCATTAGCTGAGTTTTCGCCATATCTGTAATTCCAGATCATGCGAACATAAATCTCAAACTTGGTGTCTTCTCTACGCTTAACAATGTCAGCTTCAGGTGCAATGTAGTCGTAGATGTGACCATAAACACGGCCTTCGATTAGCTGGTTTGAATAGTTGACGTTTAAATCTACTTTCCAGATATACTCTTGATCGGTCATGTGCTGACCAATTCTTGACTCAAGTAAGCCAACTGCTGCATCAGCTTGAGCCTGTGCATCTTTAACAATGTTTTCGTAGTTTGGATAGTAACGTGGCTCGTCCCAACCAAAGACAGGAGACTTTTCTTCTAATCTTCTCTCAACTTCTCTGACGTAGTGGCCAGTGCTGCAATAAGGCCATCTGATGCCTGCTTCTTTGTGATGATCTACTTGTAGATTCTTAGTCTTACAAGTAGCTTGAACTTCAGCAATAAATGCACTAGTGATTGTCTCAACTAGGTGTTGTTTGATGTGTTCTGGTGTTTCGAATTTCATTTGCGAGAATGTAAAGAACTGGCGCTTCCGCCATGAATCTATTATGAACCATTATTAGAAAAAGCGCAACTGTAAACATCAATAAACATTTGTTTTGTTTAGAAATAGAAACTTTTTATTTGCAGGGGTTTACTTCTGTGTATTGATGAGTCATAATAGTAGAGTGGTCGGTACCACTTTTTTATTCTCGCAAAATTATGGAAAATCTTTTACAGATCAGTTGCAATGACGAGCAGCTAGAAAACTTTGAAAACATACTACAAGAGGCTAAAGCAATGCTTCCTGATGATGAAGAAGAGTTTCAAGAGGCACACGAAGATAGCTATGCTGGCACAATCAGAACTTTACTAGAACAGATAGCCAGACAAAAAACTAATACTACTTGTGAGGTTTAGTGATGTCCAAGAATGTTACTTTAATTCCTTGGGACAACGGAATTATGCTTAAGTCCTACGATACATTTGTTGCAATGCGTAGATGTGACGGTAATCACAAAGTTACTGCAAAGCACCATAGCAAAACTACTACCCGCCAAATTAATGAATTTTTCGGTGGTGCTGAAGAAGCTGCAAAGGTAGAAAAAGTTCCTCAATCAGATATGGATACATTCGGAAAATTTATAGAAGAATATTCCAAACTATCTAAAGATGAGCAGATTCACTACGAATACAACACAAGAAAATTTATTAACAAATTAGCACCAGACTTCAAATGAGAAATTTATTTCTAATGATCGCAATGTCAGGGTTGTTCTACACGACCCTTTCTGGCACTCTTTACGACATGACACTAGCAGATTGTAACGCTGGTATTGTCGCTGCTTGTGAGGAGATCGCCAAATGAAATTTCAACAACCTAAAGATAAATATGAAGCATTATTTCATGGTTTTTATCTTTTATTTGATCCTGCTGCAAATGCAAACCAGCAAGACGAAATTTGCAAGTTGCTTACATTACTGCTGTCTGATCCAGAAATTACGATAGTACACGCGCAACAAGCAACTGAAAGAGCAATAAATGCTCATGTAAACGAAAAAAAATTGGAGGCAACTTTTAATGTCTGAAATTAATGGTATGAAACGTAATGGCCAAAACTTAGATTTTATGAATCTAGAATTACAAGAATGGTTAAAGGCTTGTCCTTTTGAAATAACAACTTTACAACAATTGTTGTTTGAGCCAAAAGATAAAAAACAAGTTGAGCTAGTAGTAGAACTTCCTATTGATAAATGTGCAGTTAATTTTCAGTACTATGGCTTATCACTTGGTGCAAAGACAAAAGAGCTAGAAGAAAGGTACGAAAAAATAGACGCTGAATACAAGAAATTAATTGTACAAGAAGTAAGAGAAAGAAATCCTGTGAAGCTATTAGCTCTAGAGGAAAGAACTTCTAAACTTTTTAAACAAATGCGTGACATTACTAAAGAGTTACGAGGATTGATAGAGGCAGAAAAAAATAATGTATAACGCTGTCTGTTTAACTTTATTGGTCGTAGCAGCATACACAAACTTGCTGCTGACCATAAAAAAAACTGGCAGAGGAGATCCTACTTCTCATACCAGTTTCAACCCCAAGAACCGCCCTTAACGGCCTAACTAATTATAACAATGATTATTCAAGAAATCCAGCCATTATCAGTAGATTTTGCAAGCTATAGAGCAGATCCTGCTTTTAGCGCTAGTGATCTAAAAATTATTACTAAGCAAAATGCTAGAGCGCTATGGCACGCAAAGTTCAATGAATTGGCACCTCCAAAACTTCCGACACCCGCTATGAAGTTTGGCACCTTGTTCCATGCTATGTGCTTAGAGCCTGAAGAATTTACAGCTCAATATAAAGTTGTAGAGGATAAGCGCACTAAGAAAGGCAAAGAACAAGCACTCGAATATGAGAAACATGGCAAAACTGTAATCACACCACAAGATGCTGCATTAGCTTCTAATATGATGCAATCAATATGCAACAACTCTGTAGCGTGGGAACTGTTGGACAAAGGTAAATCAGAACAAAGTTTCTGGTGGTCACACGATGCTACTGGCCTAGACCTTAAATGTCGCTGCGACAAAATTAATGGAGACACCATTGTAGATTTAAAAACTACAGGTGAAGGTGGAGCATCACCAGAAATGTTTACAAAAACAATTACAAATCTGAATTACCATCTTCAAGCAGCACATTACTTACAAGGTACCAATGCTACAAATTTTATTTTTGTAGTAATAGAAAAAGTATTCCCTTACAACATAGGTGTTTACAAATTAGAAAACGAATTTTTAGATGTTGGTTATGAACTCCAAGAACAGGCACTTTTTAAAGTTGCTGAAGCGCAGACCTCTGGTAAATGGCTCGGATACACCGATACCGAATCAGACGGTATTATCACCCTCGACAAACCTTACTGGCTCTCAAATTACAATGACTGAAACTACTTTACCCTCATTTGGCATTGAACAGATTACCCCTGACTTTGCAGAACACGTTTTAGAAGAAAAAAACACTAAAAACAGAAAAGTTAAACCAGCTAATCTAAAAAGATTAATTACCTCTATTGATAATGGAGAATGGATTTTAACTAATCAAGGTATTGCTTTCGACAAAGACGGCAACTTATTAGATGGACAACACAGACTTTTAGCGATTGTAAAAACTGGCAAAACACTGCCAATTATGGTTGCTAGAAATATGGATCCAAAAATATTTCATTGTGTCGACACAGGTACAGCCAGAACTGCTGCTGACGGTCTTTACATCAAAGGTAGTGCAGCATCAAAACATTTAGCAGCTGGTATTAAAGTTTATCTTTTGTACAAAAATTATCCTAAGGGTACTTGGCGCAATGTAGTAGTACCAACTCACATGGAGATCCATAATGAGTACGAAAGGCAAAAATCAGATTGGGACACAATTATTCAAGAAATGGGTATCTATCACAGAAAATTTCATTATTTTCATTTAAGTGCAGGAATACCTTTTTACAAACTTGTACTAGAAAAAAAATTTAAACAAGAAATTTTGATGGAATTTTTAACTCAATTTTCTGAAGGGACTAATCTAGAAATAGATAATCCAATCTTGTCATACAGAAATCAACTTATGCAAAAAGGTTTTAGATTGAGAGGTTCTTTTTATCAAAGATACCAACTAAATGCTTTTATCAGATTATTTAACTTTCACATTAACAAAGTTAAAAAAACTAGATTTATGGCACCGCCTTCTGATGTAGCAAATGTTCTTACTATTCAAGAACCAACACTAGACCAAATGGAGGGAATAATTTAATGGAAAAACCTAATTTAAAAGGAACTATACAACCACAAGATATTTACAAAAAAGGTAAATATAGTTATGTGTCATGGGCCAGAACATCTGAATACCTTAATGAACTAGCTACTGGTTGGGAATTTCATTTAGAAATGCCACCTACTTATGAAACAACTGGTGTAGTTTGGGCTGCACCTGATGGCACAGGTTATCTTATGGGCTACTTCACAAATCCAGACGGTAAGAAAGGTGCTGTTTATCCATACTCAATTATGGACCATAGAAACGACCCAATGAAACTAGATAGGATTTCTGCTAGAGATATAAGCGACTCTCATAGACGCGGCCTTTGTTTTTGTGCAGCTAAAGAATTTAATCTAGGAAGCGAATTATGGACAGGTAACGAAATTGTTAAAGCTTCTGAACCTGTTACGCCATATAAAAGACAAGCTAATGTTCAACCTAAACAAAACATTGCTGTATTAGCACGTGACGCTATTGTGAAATCAACTACTGATGAACAATTAGACCAACACTTGGTAACTTTAGAATCGAGGCTACTTGAAGGGAAAATTAGCCAAGACCAATATAATAAACTTACAGACCTAATTAAAGCTAGGAGGAAAGCGTTAACACCATGAATCAAATCGAACAGCAATTTTTAACATCTGACCAGTTAGCTGAAAGATATGGATTAAGTCCAGCAACTATTGCTGATTGGAGAAGAAAAAACCGTGGACCCGAATATTACACACTTCCCAAATATGCGGTCTCATCAGGTTCAGCCAAGGTTCGCTACGACATAAAAGTGATCCTTCAATGGGAAAAAGAAAACAACATTACACCTAAAAACCCTTTTTAACTATGGCTAAAGTACAACCAGCGTTTACTGCTAAATTTAGAATCGTTGACAACACAAACCCTGTCAATGATTATGCTCCTGAGAAAAATGTAATTTTTGATTTTACACTTGAAAATGCACAAAAAGCAGCAGAGTTTTTTATGAACATGCACGATGAGGCACAAAAAAAAGGTACAACAATCAGAGTCTATACTGATAAAAAAGAGTACCATGAAGAAGCTGGATTTGCTCTCTGGGGCGGTATGTGGGGTAATAGTGGTAAACTAGCCCCATTACCTCCAAAAGACTCATCACAGAGCAAGTCAGAGTCAATAGATGACCTACCCTTCTAAGTTCCCTCACAATCCTTACGAGGGTCAAATATTCTACGATCCTGACACAGATAGAACTTTTGAATGTCAATGTAGAGACCCTCTAGATCGAATGGTTAACCTACACAAAACACTTTTTGAGTGGGTTGATATTAGTAAAGAAGCCTAAATTAGGGCATTAAGGTTGTATAGGACCTCCCTTATGTAAGTCCCTAATCTTTACCAAACAAAATATACTTTAGGCGCTTTATTAAAGGCGCTTTTTTTTTGATCTTTCTCTCATAAAATACTATATTTTCTTGTTGCGTACACATTATTTCTAAGGCATTAGCAATAAAATGTGACTGTTTATAATTAGCTCTTGCCAATTCGCTTGCAAGTTCTTTTAACTCTTCTATATTATTTATTTTGTTTAATTCACTAATAGCACTTTCAACTGCAAACTCAGATTCTAAGCTAGGTCTATTAGTTAAAATATTTATTATATTTTTTACTTTAGGCTCGGCCATAATTTTGTTTCAATAAGTTCTACAATTTTGTCATCAATCGTATTGTCTGTAGTTTTTACTAATGCCTTTAATAAATCAAGGATTAATTTCTTAACTGCATTCGTTTTACAGAAAGTTAATAAGATTGGTTTTAGAATACGAATCATTAAATTGTGTGTTTTTTCAAACATAGCTAAGATGATAGTATTAGACAAGAAACCTTAATCTCATGGAAGATCAAGAGCCTAGTAAAGTTGAAACCATTGTCAAAATTTCTATACTTTTGTGGTCTGCAACTCTATTAACACTTTCATACTGGGAACCGCCATCTGGTAAAAAAATTGTAGACTTTGATCCAACTTTCATAGCCAGCATCTTCAGTGCCTCAACAGCAGCTTTGGGCGTCACTATTGGTAAAAAGGGCAACAATAAAAAAGACGTTATAGTAGACAATAAAGACTCAAAAGTAGGTACTAAATGAAAAAGCTGTTTTTAATTGCCGCCCTCTGTCTTCCAACTGCGGCTTATTGTGATATTCAAAGTACTTTTACTTCAAGTGTAAAATTAGAAAGTGTATCCGCTGGAACTTCTGCTGATAAAATTGGTTCCAGTTATAGCATAAGCGGTACAAACATAACAACTACAAGCGGAGATACTGCAACGGTAGGTGGTTTTGGAAGTCTTACAAATGGAGTTCCTTCAGTTACTATGCCAAGTGCAACACAAACCGTAGCGGGCGAAACTTTCTCTTTTTCCCAAAGTTATTTAGAAGGAGATGCCACGGCTGGATCAGCCCCGACTGTAGGAACTGTAAGCAACTTTAGTGATTTAACCTCAAGTGCCGCTGGAAGCGTAGGAACAGCAGCCGTTACACTTGACCATCACACAATGACGTTAACAGGTGGAACTGGGACAGGAATTGTATTAACAGGTCAGTTTGTTACAGATTTGACTCTTGATTAATGTGGAAATATCTGCCCCTTATATTTTTTATTAGGTCAGCCTATGCAATTCCAGTAGTCCCAAATTTTACAAGTGCAACAAGTACAAGTCGTAGCGTTACTACAAATAATCTTACAGAAAATATACGAGAGGTTCGCTACAATTCTGGATATACCTATAGTGTCACTGGTTCTGGTATTTCATGCGGTAACTGCGAGACATTATCTATGCCACATGCCACAGTCACAGAAACCATTAATGGAACTACTTATGAATGGACAGGCTTAAATCTGGATCAAAAACCAAACTGGCAGCAAACATCAGAAAGCTTTCAGTTCTCAGAATTTTACAAAGGCCCATCTTTGGAATCTATAACCGATATAACAAGACAAGTAACTTCAGAAGTCGTTACAGATACCACTATTATATTTTCCAACTAATAACCCTTTTTTCTTGTTTACCAAGTTACGCCAACACCTCAGCAGTCGCCAACCCTCAAAGCAATACATCATCCTCGGTTTCTAATTTTGCAACCCAAGTTTTGACAGGGCCAATGACTGAAAACACTTATGGTAATGGAATTAAATGTTCAGGGGCTACTTTAAGTGTCAGTCCATTTGCTACAACCTCAGTTGCAGTAAAACGTCCTCAAGACTATATCTATCACACCCCTGTATATAACGAAGCTGCTGATGAAGATGGCAACCTTACAAATGCTGGTGAAATTCTTTTTTATCGAGAAAATTACAGCGGTAATAAAGATGCGACTTCTTTTAATTTTGGAATAGCTGCAACAATATCTGTCCCTTTAGATAAAAGGTTTCAAGACGCTTGTTTAAAAAGTGCAACTACTCAAGAAAAAATACAAAGACAAATATTATCTAAAGAACGCCTCAACTATGAATTGGCAAGATTAAAAAATTGTGGACAGCTATATCGTGATGGAATCAGATTTACAAAAGATTCTAAATATTACTCTTTATGCGAGGATGTTGAAGTTGTAGAAAAGATGGGTCAAGTTATCCCACATACTCACAAATTAAAATAGACAAGCTACGGGTGTTCACTTGTCTAAACACAACTAACTTTAGCAGAAGTTAGCTGTATGAGGTTGAGTCCATCAACCATATCTATTTTACATCTTTTTTCTTCTTTGTCAGCTTCTTAATCGCAGTCTTTATAAGGTTTTTAACAAGATTAACTATGATAGGACTTGAAGCCGCAGCAACAGCAATAATTGAAGTACTAACAAGAACAGGAGGGCTAGGTATCCATTTCTCAACAAAGGTTGAATCTTTGTAGATTTCATAGCATTGACCATTTTTAATAGAGTGACCTATGACAATTTGCAGCCTAGATTCATTGGGGTAAGACCCTACGGGAATACTAGACTCATTAGGGCATTTTATAAAAAACTCTTTATCTTTTTTGACTTTGGGCGTATATTTTGGCGGTTGTTGTATATCTGGTTTTTTTTGTTCTGGTTGTTTATCTGGATTTGTTGGTATAAATTTATCAGGGTGATATTCTAAGGGTTCAAAGGATGGAAAGTTAACAACAGGATAATCAAGCTTTGGTTTATCGATAATATCTAAAGTTGTTGGATATTGTTCCCAAGTTCTTATTTTGGGAATATAAATTTCTTTTATCAGTATCTGTGGTATTTCAATTCTTGGTATTTCCAAGAGGATTAACCCAATTTTTTGTTTCTGGTAGCTCTACAGATGGCCCTGTAAAATCTGGTAAGGTTTTTTTCATTACATCAGGTAATTTATTTTCTAAACTGCCCATAATCTTGTTTTTTAGCGTTCTTTCAAATTCTGGACTTTGCATATATTTTACGGCTATGTATGCAAAAACACTCATTGACGAAACCATCAAAAATGAGATAATTGACAAAATATTTGCTATTTTTTGATACATGAAAATACTATTTATGCCTATTACAATTATAACTCTGACATTAATTCTTGCACTTGTTCCAATTTATATTTTATTATCTGTTATTCTGAAACAACCCAAGGTGTGCCTTCGGCTGTTGTAGGGGCTGTTAGTTCTGCAATAGAATCATCTATTGTTTTTTCAATATCAGCAACACTTGGTGTACCCATTAATTTATTATCAGCATCTAACTTAGCTTTTACCCAACCTATGATGGTGCTTTTACCTTCATCAGATTCAGCTTTTATTGAATCCCAAGGAATTAAAGTGTCAGGTCTTGGCAGTGATACTGCACCTGTTTCTCTCCACTTCTCTTCAGTTCCATCCATTCCTTTTACACAATATATTGCCTCATATATATATTTATCAGCCGTTTCAAAACGACACTTACTAACTTCCCAAACTTTAGCAATTGCCATAAATTTAATAAACTTTCCTTAATCGTATCAGCTATTTTAATCTTTGTCTTTAGGTGAAGCCGTATCTATATTTTAAAGCATTAAAATTATGTAATATCTGTGCATCAGTTAATGTAGCTGCACTATCACTATCGCTTGTGTAATAATGAAACGCACCTATTTTACCAGAGAACATATGTTTTGGGTTAGTAATACCAGAAAATGCAGTAGCCTCTGAACCGTTTCCAACAAAACCCCATCTAGGTGCTTCCGAATCATTACCACCTCCTATTGCACCAAAAGTACCTGTATGAGTATCTATATTCACACCATCTACATAAAATTTTATTTGCGTTGTGGTAAATGTGACCGCAACATAATGCCAGCTATCATCTCTTAAGTCACTACCACTACTACCAGTTTTGTCAAAAATTTGTTCAGTAGTTCCATTTGCTGCTGTACCTGCAAAACCAAATACTAATTTACCCGCACTACTAGCACCAACACCGTCACTACCAACCCCAAACCTCCAATAAGAACTACGGTCAACAGATGCAATAATTCTTTGATCGTGACCTCCTCTGTTTGTAGTAGCACTATTTGACTTACACCATACAGCTAATGTTAGATTTGTTATGCTATCTGCTGATCCCGAAGCCCCAGAATTATAGTTCATAGAAATATTATCAACATTATGGGAACCAGTTAATAGATGTGCAAATTCAAATGCCTTTTCTGTTGTATCAAAAACTATCCTTCCAGAGGTTACACTAGGATCTACTTGAGCATGATGACCATTACCAGACAAATCAAGCCAATCATATGCCACATCATCAACAGTAGTTTGCGTACCAGAATAACTGTTAGTGTTATAGCCGTCATAATGAATAGTTAAGTTGTCTTTTATAATTCCACTATCTTTCCATTCTGTGCTGTTTATTTTTGCATTGATTTGATTTATTTCTTTCCAAATAAATTGTCCTTCATTATTTTCGTCTGGAACTTTTACGTAGTAATTTGTAGCAGCTTTCCATGTAGTGCTATTTATTTTAACAAAAACTCCTGACATAATTAGCTAGGATAGACAATCCAAATATCACCAACACTTCCATCACTGCTAGTTGGTGCGGATGTTGATGTAGTAATTTTTCTAAGGTTAGTATCACCAATAGCAGCACTTTCAGTAACAGTTGCTTTTCCAGTGACATCTACACCTGTTGTGCTTACAACCAATCTATCTGTAAGCCCTGCATTATCAGGATTATTGTCATCAGTAGATAACCCTGAGTTACTTCTTAGGTGTATCTTTCCTGTTTTCGGTGCTAAAGCAACCTGACATCCAAATCCACTAACACCGTCTATTGCCACATCTTTCCATTTTGCAACACCGCCAACTTGCCTTCTATAACCACCCGAAGTAAGAGTAAATTCATAACTTCCATGTGTTGATATATGTCCTAAATCACCAACATCAACAAAAGTATTAGTAGTGTTCCAAAAATCTGTTGGGACTGAATTTCGTAAGGCTCCTGTTGCTACTACATTTCCAGTAACATCTACACCATTAGCAGATGTGGCTAGTTTTGGAGTCGAAGCACCACCATAATGAAGCCGACATCCACCAGCAGCACCAGTGCCATGAGAAAATGTTGCAATAGTGTCACCTCCACCACTTCTGAAAGTAAAATATGAAGCATCAATAAATAAATTACCTGTCCCAATTTCTTGAATATAACTATTTAAAGAATCGTGATATATTATTAAATCGCCATCAGTTGCATTACCAATTTTGATAGCGTTATTAGGAATACCATCTGTTATAGTGGCATCTGGAATAGTTATAGAGCCAGTAACATCTACCCCCTCTCCTACATCAAGATTTCCTGCAACTGTAACCTGTTTAGTACCTTGTAGCTTTAAAACTTCTTGTTGGCCTGTATAGGGATCACCAGAACCGTCATGTAAATGAAAGCTTATTAAATTATCAACAGCGTCACTACCACTTTGTGCCTTAATTGAATGGTATCTAATAGTATGATTATCAGTTCTTGCTATTCTAAATACTTCCCCAAGAACATTTATATTTGAGTGTTTAAATATTGCTGTAGGATCACTTCCGCTTGCATCTTTTACTGTTAATCCGCTATCAAAAGTACCTGTTCCATCTACTTGAAGATTATTTGTTATATCTACATCTCCATCAGTTTTTATTTCCATCCTTGCTACTGCATTTGTGTAGGGTGCAGAAGTACCAGTTTTAAATACTATTCCTCCATTTGAACCAGTTGAATTAGCTAATACTAAAGAATTATTTTCACCACTTACATTAAATGGGTTCATTCCAATAACACTGTTTTGGTTTGATCCATCTTGTAAAAATAAAATATAAGGATTATTATGCTCATTTCCTTGTTCATTTCCTGAGTCTCCTTGCAACATTAAAATGCAGTCACTAGCGGATTTTATGTGCAGATCTGCCTGTGGATCTGTAGTACCAATACCAACTCGATTGTTTTCTGAATTTACATATAAAATGTCGTTAATACTTAAACTATCTGTACTTAAGACAGGTTGTTTTATAAAATTAACAGGTGCAGAATCACTTCCCCAAGCAGAAACAGCGGCCCTTACTGTATTATCACCGCTACCGTAATCTTTTAAATATTGATTAAATACTTGGTTTGAACCATCTGAAGGTGTTAATCGATAAGATGTATTTACATCATCAAGACCTGTAATTATTATATTTGCGGTTTCTATACGAGCTAATGGAGAACTATTTACAGTAGGAACGCTTATTTTTGTATGTGAAAAGTTTGTATTACCTACAAACAATTCTCCACCTACTACAGTGCTGCTTCCAAAATTAGGATTTATTTTTGACCCAACAATTCCAGCAGTATTTGATATGTCAGAGTTTGTTAAAGTCCCATCAAAATGACTTCCACTACCTAATTTTACAATAAAACCTTGAACTCTTAAATGATTGCTTATAGAAAGTTGACCAGTTAAAGTGCCACCTGCCAACGGAAGTTTATCAGCTATTGAGTTTGTAACTGTTGTTGCAAAATTAGGATTATCTCCAAGTGCTGCTGCAAGTTCATTTAATGTATTTAATGTATTGGGTGCTTCATTAACTAAATTTGATACAGCAGTGTCAACATAACTTGTAGTAGCAATTTTAGTACTGTTATCACTTGCTGATTGGGTCGTTCCTGTGACAGCACTACCTAAAACTCCTGTTATATCACCGCCAGTTACATCTAATCCAGCAGTGCTGGTTATATTACCAGTAACATTTATACCTGTTGAACTTGTAGCTAAACGTGTAGTTACTCCATGTCTAAACGTACAAGAACCACCAGTATTAAACTCTGCCATAAGTACTTGATTAGTACTATCCCAAAAAGATATTTGACTTCCATTTGTTTGTAAAGATAGTATCCCATTACCTGTTTCTCTTATAATTGAATTACCATTTGGCTGGTTATAAAATATTGTTAACTCATCATTATCGCCAAGTTTTAACACTGCATTATTTGGTAAATCTAGGTGGCTTGTGCCATGTATTTCGCCTGTTACGTCAATACCGCTTGCGAAATCTACGTTGGTTAAAAAGTCAATATGACCATCAGTGTTAATAACAAATCTATCAGCAGAATTAGTCTCGTCAGTAATTTTAAAATTACCTGAATTAACAAATACTTTATAATCAGGGTTAGCACCAACTTCAGTAAAGAAAAGAGATGGGTTTTGATCTGTGAGTACTAAGTCACCTGTAACTAAAATATTTCCAGCTATTCCAATTTCACCATAATTAGACTCACCACTTCTTCCTTCTATAGTAAAAACATCAACACTTCTGTCAAAATCTTTTATTTTAAAAAGACCATTAGCATTTATTATCTGAAAATCATTTTCTGAATCGCTATCGTTCAGAGAAATAGCTGGGAAATTTGTATTAATTTGAATATTTGCACCAAAAGTATTTGCACCGCTTCCTGATTGCGATATTGGACTTGTAAAAACAGGAGAAATCTTTGACCCTGCTATTGCTGCATTATCAGCCACTTTGCTGTTATTAATCGCACCGCTATTTATAACAGCACTTTGCGCACCATTACCCGCGACTGATACCGTAAAATCTCCAACATCACCAGCCGCTAATGTACCATCTGAACCTTGTGGACCAACTGCTTTTACAGTAACGACAGTTGTGTCGCCTTCAGTGACAGTAACAGTGTATTTTTGTTGTGTTATATTAGAAGTTGTCATTGCGCTGTGTAACCCTCACTCATATAAATTGTACCTTCTAAGAAATATTCCCTGTCAGTAGTACCATTATTTATTTTTAAAATATCATATTTATAAAAATTATCAGTCATTAAAGCGGTTTGTGCATCAGTTACTTTCCATGTAAAATTACCATTAGCGGCACTTGTTATAGTAATTCCTACATCAGCTAGCTTATTAGTTCTTGATTCATTCCATATCTGGCTTAAAATTGTTGTATTGCTTAAATTGATATTATTATTATTGCTGTCCTTTAAGTTCACATCAAAAGAGTGATCTGCTCTTCTTTGTAGAGTAAAGTTATAAGTAGCAGGGTTTGCCATATTTATCCAGTAGCAACTGTCTCTTCTATCTTACTCTCTTCTGGTAAATCTAGTTTTCTTTCTGCGATAGATGCTTGTATTTGATATATTCTAATTTCACAATTTTTTACTACTTGTGCTGCCTGATTGTAATTATCTTGCATTGTTTTTAACTCTGTTTCGAGTTCAGTAATACGTGCTTGTGCTTTGTCTGCTTGCATAATAAATTTAACTTAATTTAATTTAATTCAAGTATAAGGTAAACTATATAAAAAACAAATATATCTATATATCGTATTCCGTAACCATTATTTGACTTGATGAAGCTTCTGTATTTTGTTGATGTGATCTATTAATTGCAATTTTATTTCGATTATTGCTTGTTGAACTATGCCTTCCACCAATAGTAAGTCGGTATTGAATAGCTTGACCTGATGAATAAGAAGGAGCATCTAAAAATTTAAATGATGCTATTTGCCTGTTATACGAAAAACTAGCCGCACTTCCTGATTGTGGAATATATCCCGCAAGAACAACAGTTGATCTTTGATTAGCACTTTGGCCAGGGGAATCAGGAAGGGCAATTGTAGTATCATTAGCACCAGCAATTTTTCTTTGTAAATTTACAAAAACTGGTACTTCAGGATAGAAACTTACAACAAGACTAAATTCAACTAAAAACTTATTACCAGTTGCCTGTGGGGTAATACTTACATTCATATCTGGTACATCTACAAAACTACCAGTATTTATATCGTTAACAGTCACCATTTCTTGATCAGTCTTGACAGTTTGTACAATATTTTTTACAACACCACCGCCAGAAGAAGCGACAGTTGCAAAACTAAGTACTCCGTTTCCATCTGTAACCAATGCTTGGTTAGGATCACCATCATTTTCTGGCATAGTCAAAGTCACATTTGATCCAAGATTACTTTTTGCTTTTAAACAAACTGAGGCATCATCAGCTGCATTATTAAGGTATAAACATTTACCAGCAGCAATAGTAATACCATTAGAATGTATAGTTGAAACTAAAGTATTATTAGCAGTTAGACCAATATTATTTGTTGAATGTTTAAACAAACCAGTTTGTGTATCACCAAAGTTTAAAGATGGGGCTGCCTGTGATCCATTTGGTAATTGTAAATTACCTGTCATTGGGTTTGTGCCGTCTACAGGTAGAAGACCTAAATTATCTTGTGTAATGTTTCCAATAGTAGTAAATGTTCCCGTTGCTGAGGCATCAGTACCAGTCACTCCTGTACATATTTTTAAAACATTGTTATTAATATGTGGTTGAAATTGAACCAAATTAGCAACACCGACAGGATCATTTGTACCAGCATTAATTGTTCTTAATGCAGTAAGTATTTCATTAAATTTACCTCTTACTGCTAAACCTGTACCATTCGCACTATTAAAATTATTATTTGTTTCAGAACTATCGCCTGTTACTCTAGCCATTTAATTAAACTCCTTTTCCATATCCTAACGCTTGAAACGTAAATTTCACATTTATTGGTGCGTTTGATGAATCTTTAAACACTATAGTAAATCCTGTGCCACTAATATTACTAAGAACAAAAAATGCGCCAGAGGGTAAATCTTCGGGAGCAATAGCAATAGATGGCAAAAATTTTGTAGTCGATCCACCGATAGCACTTGTTCCTGTAAAAAATCTTTTTGCAAAAACAATATCAACACCACTAGCTGATAAACCTGATTGACTTGGACTTGTCAAAACAGTATTATTTGAATCAAGTCTTTTTGTTTCTAATCTGGATGGTAAAGATACATCAACTCCTAAAACACTAAATTTAATATTTTCATTAACATCTACTGATTCCAGTGTACTTCTAAATTTAAATGATCTGCCTACAAACGAACCATTAGTTAAACTTAAAAAGTTAGAAAAACTGGTTGTACCACTAGAAGTTGCAACCTCTAATTTAGCTTTTAATCTATCGCTGCCATCTCCATCAAAACTTGTCAAAGCATCAACATCAGTAACATCATCAAAAACATTACTTATGTTAAAACCTTCACTTTGAATAATCCTTTTTAAACGTACATTTTGATAAGCATGACCTAAATCAAATACATTTTCAAACTCGTATGTACCTGTTAAAGATGTAGCAGGGTTAGCAAGTTGTAAGTTTCCTGACACAACGCTTAAGTTTGTGTTATTAGGATCAGGTAAGCCATTAAAAGCTGAATTTTCTCTTATTTGGTCTATTAATAATTCGTCTATTGTTTCAGGTAATGTAAATTGTACTTTTGCTTCAGTCGTAGATAAATTTTTTCCTAAATCTTCAAATTTCATTGTATAAGTACCAGCCAAAGCAGGTACTACAATTTCAGTAGTATTACCGTTACTGGAATCTAAGTCTATAGAATCACTAAACTTTGCATTTGCCAAATCTTTACCAGTATGTCTTATTACACATCTGCCACCAAAAACTACATCTTGAGCAACAGCTTGATCCCAACTTAATCTAACCTGATAATTGTTAATAGGTTCTAATTCTAAATTTTGTGGTTGTTCTGGTGTAGCAGATAAACCTGCTAAAGGTATATCATTCGTTTCATATGGTCTAGATAAACGTCCAGCACCATTAACAGAAAAAATTCTTAAATCAAAAGTACCCTTAGTAAAATCCGTTTGAACTATTTCAAAATGCGACTGTTGCGTACTTACAGAAGCATAATTATCTTTATTACCATTTGTATCTCCTCTTCTATATTGCAAAATATAACTTGATGCTTTATCAACCGTAGGCCAATCAATAAAAATTTTAGGAACTGCCCTATTGTTAATTACAATTATTTTTTCTTCAACCGTAGCAATTGTAGGTGGTTCTAAACCCCTAAATAAAACATTTGTATTGACTCTTGTAGGTAGATTAGAACTATTTGTACCTTCGACTTCGTTGTATTTTGCTTGATGATGTTTTACTGCATTTATTACATAAGTTCTTTTTTCTGTTTCCTTAATATTTATAATTTTCCAACTTGTTGCTTTAAAATTTTCTTCTTCAATTACAAAAGGACTATTAGCAACAGGCGCACTGCTAAAACTTTCCCCAGATTTAAGTGTAATTACATTATTAGAAATACCATTTTGTTCTATTAATTTTGTCTCAGCTAATCCTGTAGTCATTATACAAGTTATTGTAGGTTTATTTGATGAGATATTAGATGTAACAGGTAAATCGGTCTGTGTAGCATTATCTATTGTTACAGTTGTTTGTGTTGCACTTTTGACAACTCCACCTCTTCTTGAGCCACCCTTAACTCTATCAGCAACTCCAATAATATTCCCAACGTGCAACATAGCCCCTGCAGCGATATTAGTTTCAAATACGCAAGTTTCAGTACTATTTTTTTGAGTGTTTAAATACCATTTGGCAACTCTATGTGCCTGACCTCTTGAAGTTGTTCCAAAAGTTTTTATAGTTTTTACAATTGCACCATATTTAGCAATTAAATCAGAATCTTTTTCAGTTACATAATCAATTTCTTGAGTTTCAAGATCAAGATAAGATACGTTTATAACATTACTTCTAGTTTTTATGGATGAACCACTATAAACAAATTCGCCATCTACAACATTTGCATTGTTAAATACATATTCAAATTCTAATTTATCGGGATCAGTGATATCTTTTGGCGCATCTTGAGATATTTTTATAGACCCTTCACCATAAAAGGGAACTGCTCGCATTACGTTGCAGATATCATTAATAAGTTCAAGAGCTTCTCTTTGTGTTCTTATATTTACATTTAATGAAAACCTTGGCTCGGTTGTACCGTTACCAGTTCCATCATCTACAAGTTCACTGCAATATTTACTTAAAGTGTAAAAATTTTGTATATCTATAGCAGAAGCTGGCAAATCACATCCATATTGCTGTTCTGATGTTCTGTCAGAATTTGTAACTAAAAGGTCATATAAAATCCAAGCTGGATCACTTGTCCATTTTCTATTAACCTTTAAATTGCCATTAAATATGTAACTATTAGGGTATTTAATCCTACCATTCTCCCTGTCAATTTGTGGGTTAGGTCTATATGTACAGCTACTAGTGCTTACAGCACTGCCAGAGTAATCTGCGTCTACAAATTCAAAACTATTACCATCAGCAGCTATTGAACTTACAAGGTAAGTACCATCAACCCCTGCACCTTGTGTAGCATTAAAAAATATTTGATCGTCTACTATTAAACCATGATTAGTTTTTTGTATAGTGACAGTATTTCCACTTATTGTATATTCAGCAGTTATAGAACTTTGTGCTGCTGGTATTTTTACTTTTTTTCCTCTTATTCTTAAGACCCTTGAGGGCAGTTGTGGAAACTCTTCAGCACTAAATCTTAGAGAGCTATATGCAACATGAGGATAATTTTGTGTCTCATTTATTATCCTTGTTACACCAGCTAATTTCATCTTGTTTATAGTTTTTGAACTATCTCCCTCGTGATTAGTTCTTGTTAAAATTACTGATATAGGAAAAAATGAACCAGAGGCACCACTTGTATTAGTGTTATAACCAGTAAGTTCTTTTAAGGTAATACCATAGTCACGACTGTAAGAAGATTGACTTTTGCCAGTTACTGTATCTTCTATGGCTATTATTGGTGTTGATGAATTATTTGGATCAATTTTAATTTGTAAAGTTACAGTTGTTGGCTCAATATTACCGTCGTCTCTTACTGTCCTTAATGCTGTAAATTCAACCCTTACTTTAACTCTATCTGTATTAGTTTGACTAATAGTAGCTGATCTTGGTGTTGCGCTTGATGCTCCTTGTGGAAAATCTACAAATTGACCAATCTCTCCAAAACCTGTATCATTAGAATCTAATTCATCAAAAGTTCCTCTACCATCAAGGATTGCATTATTAGCAGTACCATCTTGAAACTGAAAAGTAACACTTGTATAATTTTTATCTGTCGCTGCTGGATTACTTAAATTTGCATCTGATTTAAGTACAGGTTGTCCATTTAAAAACAAATCTTTTAAAAAACTATTTTTATACCTTGTAGCTGTTTGATTAGTAATTCCAAGCCTTGATGCTGTTGCACTGCCTTCTATTTGTCCTTCTGATAAAATGTCAACTAAAGTTGTAAAATCAATAGACTTAAGTCCATCATCAGGTAACTTAGCTGCTTGTACATAAGCAATTTCTCCAGCCAATTTTCTAAAAGTTCCTGTATTAATAAATGTCATGTATTTATAACTTGTAATGTGTCAACATCTGCACTGACAGTATTAGTGCCGATCAAAGTTTCACCATAAACAATATTAATTGGAACACCCTGTTTGCTAATATTTGTCGTTCCTGTAAATGTAAAACTTGGATCCTGCTCATCATTAACAATATTTGGTTTTGGATCTTTTGAAAATAAATTTTCTATACCTTGTCTAATTAAATTGTATGTTTCATTTAATAAATATCCTTTTAATAGAGTTATTGCAGTAGAAAACAACCAACCAAAAATTTCACCTTTTACAATAGGTATGATTTTAATATCTTTATCTGTTTGTAAGTTTAATAAATCAGGCGTAATATAAATATCTTCAGCCATTACACAATATTCTTGCTCTTTAATATGTTCTCTTACTCCTTCAAAATTATTTATTAAAAAACTAAAAGCATCTTTTGGTGTATGAGCATTAATTTCAAAAACAGATTGACCAATAAATTTTCTTAATCGACCATAGATTTTTACTTTAATCATCTATTTCATCAGGTATTATTTTTATAATAGATAAACTTTTTGGATCAACAAGATAAAAAGGTAAATCATTATACTTACAACTTATTTTATCAGCTTTACTAAATTCAAACAAACCTTGGGGATGACTATGCACTATGCCCAATACTTCACCTTGATCCTCACCCTCAGCATAATCTAATGGATCAATAACAAAAGAAGTAGCTTCAAATTCTTTAGAGATGTTTTTACATTTCCAATAAATTTCTTTACCTTCTATGTTTAAGACTAAACCACAACACTCATCGGGATCGCATTCTGTAGCATGACTAAAAGCGTCTTTCGCCCAAGAATAATGCGTCATTATATAAATCTACCAGCAGAAGGAAATAAGTCTCTTGTAACTACTCTAGCTGGTATTTTTTTTTGATCCATGTCAAGTTGATTTGTTAATTCAAATTGTACAATTTGTCTATTTTCTATCATTTTTCTATTAACAAAAAATATCTTATCTTCTAACCTATCTGTGCTAGGAGTGCCGTATGGATTACTTCCTGTAAAATTTAAGTTGGAGATAGCTGAAGCTAATGGTAAAAGTCTTGTTACCTTTGCATTTAATAAGTCATTATTAGGAGTTACATCATTAACAAAAGCCAAGAAATCACTAAATGTAATTACATTTTGTACTCCCTGCTCATTAGTTCTTGAAATACCACCTAAATTACTAAAAGTTAAAGTCGGTCTTGGTAATGCCCCAGATGATGTTTCTTCAAAACCCTCAGCTTTAACAGCTATTCGTTGATAATCTTGATTGTTAAACCTTATTTTTCCAAAACTTTCATCATTTACAAATGGTACACCTTTAGCTCCACCATGAAATCTAAATACAGTTGCTAAATTATTTGGATTGCCAGTAGGAATATGCACACCAACAGTTAATTCAAGTTCAAAAAGTTCAATAATTGGACTTGGATTAATTTTACTTAATTCAGTGAAAGGTATGGCCATTAATTTTCAAAAACTTCTCTAAATACGCAAGTTAAAATAACTCTATTTAAAAATGGTACAGTTGTTGGATAACTATTACAGACAAAATTCTTAGAAGCATTTTCATTCGGAACAGTAAAAGTAAATGATAAACCGTCTGTCATACGAGCATTTAAAAAGTTAACAGCAGTAGTGGAATCTGTTTGAGATAAGTTAAAAGTAACATTTAATATTACTCGATTTTGATTCAGTCCCTCCGTTAACCTTTGCTCAAAACCATCACCAAATTTAATTACATTTATATTTGGTTCTCTATTAATTGTGTAGTTATAAACTGGATTTGTTATAGGAAAAGGATCTGCCATTAGCTCAATAAACCTCCAACACGTTGCTCGTTTATTATCACTGATTGTACTGCTGTTACTAGTTGTCTAGCAAAAGCACTATCATTCATACCATTATCATTTGAATTACCGGAAGAATCAACATTAATAGTAATATTGTTTACTACGGAACTACCTCCACCTGCAGGCACTGAAGGCAAAATAGTCCCAGATGTGCGTGGAACAAATAATTCTGGTTGGCGTTCACCCACAATATATGGACGGCCAGCTTGTACTGGACCACCATTTTGTTTCCCTAATAAACCACCTAATACACCACCTATAAACCCTCCTAAACCTGTTCTTTCTCCACCTCTGGCACCAGAACTAAAATTACTACCAAAATTGCCTAGTAATTTATCTAACTGATTTGCAATAATTCTATCTCTTATTTTATTGAGAACACCTATCATTGCATCACCAAAAGACTGTGCGCCAGTAATAGCATCTGTCAAATTATCTTTAATGCTTGTTTCTATAGCTAGACCTATCTCATCAAATTTATCTTTTAATATATCTGCCTCTGTTTTTTGTTTTTTTAATGCTTCTGTACCTTCAATATATGCTGTGATTATATCCCTCATACCTTCGCCAGCAATTTCTACGAGAGCATTTATTTCTTGTTGTGTTTTTACTTGTTCGAGGTTTCCATCAAGTGCCGCTTGTGCCAAAGCTCTTTCTTTACTTAATTGATCTATTATTTTACCTTTTACTGCCACAGCATCCATTTCTGCCTGTTCTTGTGCTATAGCTTTTGCAAGATTATCTTTGATTAATTGATTAATTTCTTCTTCAATTTTTTTATTTGTTTTTTTAGTTTCTGTATTAATTTTTAGTTGTTTGTTGTTTTCAATTTGTAATTTTAATTGTTCTTTTATTGGTTCTAAATTTTTTGTATTTGTAGCTAATTGTTTTTTTAGTGAATTTAAAACTTTTTTATTACTTGTGCCTTCGTTTTCATTTATTTTTCTTAATATTTTTTGTCTTTCAATAAATAATTTATTGAATTCTGTTTTTAGAAGATCAATACTACCACTTTGTATAGCCTCATTAAATTTTTCTTGTTCTTTTCTTGCTTCTATGATTTTAGTAATTAAACCCCCAAGAACAACTATTGCTGCGCCAATACCAGTTGCGGCAAGAGCAGTTTTTAACGCTACTAAAGCAATACTCATTTTTCCTATACCACCAGCAGCAACAAAAGCAGCAGCAGCAGCACCTTTTAGACCAGTAGCAGCTAGAGCAGAATTTACCGCAGCAAATTGTAATTTTGCAATAAGCGCAGTAAGAGCAGCTGTAGCTGCAGGCACTGCAACAGTTAGAGCTTTTACAGCTATAGCAGAACCAGCAATAATAATAGAAGCTTGTCCTGCAGAGGAGTTAATAAGGTTTGTAGTAACTTGTACTAAATTTGTTAGTGCAACAGTAACATTTTCTACTACTGGTCTTAATTGGCTTCCAATAGCTCTAGATAAATCTTCTGTTGCATTTGTAAAGTTTTTAAAAACTTGTGTAGGGTCATTTTTTAATAATTCTTTTAAAAATCCAGCTCCATCTTTCCCAACCCTTCCTAAAGCTCTAAGGACAACATCACTTGTCAATGCGCCTTCAGCAGCTAACTCTTTAAGTTTTCCAATATTAACACCAAGCTCCGCAGCAATAGGGGCAAGAACTGTTGGTACTTGTTCTGATACACTTCTAAATTCGTCACCAGCCAGCCTACCTGAACCAAGAGCCTGTGCTAACTGCCTAAATGCGTTAGATGCTTCTATAGTTGATGCCCCAGCTAATTTAGCAGCGGTATTAAATCCAAAAAATACAGTTCTTATATCTTCAACACCTACTTTTAATGGTGCTAATCTTGCAGTTATGTCAGTAACTCCTTCTAATGCCTCAGTTGCACTGAGACCAAAAGCTTTTTGTGCATCTGCAGCGATCTTTTGGGACTTTGCAAAAGAACCGCTTTCTTTTGTCAATAACCCAAGTCTAACATTTAATTTTTCAAAGTTTGCTGATGTATTAACTGCCTGTCTTGCCAATAATGTTATACCTGTCGCAGCAATAGCTGTTCTTAAACCATTAAATGATTTTTGTAATTTATTTGTTTTATTCTGTACACCATTTAACGCCCTAGTTGCACTGGTTGCATCAACAGTAAGTTTTACGTTAGCCTGTGCCACAAATAAAAAACCCTTTATTCTATATTACAACCTATTTGCCTTTTGACGATTAAGTTCCTTTTTTTCTTGCTCATGTTTAATGTCATAGTATGCAGCCCAATAAATTAATTCTTCTTCTGTAATCAGTGAACGCAACTCTTGTATTGTTTTACCTAATTCTGTTGCGAGAAAAAACTCAAAATTTAACCAGTTATCCCGCCTTATTCTTTTTTTGCTGTATCAATATCTAATTTTATATCAAACAAAAATAGTTCAATGTCATTTAATACGTTTTCAGGTAATTCTCTTTGTAAGTTTGGTGCATCTGCTATATTAAATGCCTTTGTGCCATCCTCTAACTCTGCCATTTCACATAAAAGATGCGTTGATATAGTTAGAGCCTCTTCCGTCCCTGCTACGCTCTGAGCGCGTTGTCTGTCGTATCTTGTTAATGGCTTAAAATATAAATCAACAACTTTTTGACCGCTTGAATTTTTAAACTCATATTTGCGTCTGGCAGACATGTGTTCACTGTAAGATTCAGTGAGCAGGTCGATTGTTCTTTTTTTCATATAGAGAAGTTTTTAATAAACTATTATACTTCTGAAGTTATAGCACCACTTGTTTGAAAAGTCAGGTTCACAGTTTGCAAATCACCTAAATTAGCACCGAAAGAACCGCCTGTAATAATACCAGAAAATCCAATTTTTTTACTTGCTTGTGCTGAATCAGGAAACAGTTCAAATAAAGCGTCTGCGGGATCACCTGTTGTTAAGACATCATCAATGATTGCCTGATAGTCAGAGTTTCCAGCATTGTCATAAATTAGTTCGATAGTGCCAGTACCACTTATCAAACCTCCAACAAAAGTTTTCGAGGTATCACCCTGAGTTGTAGTTTCAATGGTATCTTTTGTAATATCAAGAGTCCATGATCTAGTTCCAGCAATGTCTGCTTCAGTACCAGCAGCATTGTGAAACATTACTTTTCCTACATCACCTTTTACAGCAGCCATAACAAAAAAAAGAAGTATTAATTATTATATTAACCTTTTTTGGTTTTTTTCACACCTTTTTTCAAATTTAGTTGTGCCTCATAATATTTTTTACATTGAGGATCCCAATATGCAGTTTCTCTTCTGCCTTTAATATGCTCGATAGCATCTAGCATTTCTTCAGTAAATTCAATCATGATGATAATGTTTCATAGATTTCAAATGTAATTCTTATTTGTGTTTGAAACTTTCCTTCTGGTGTAGATTGTGCAATTTCTGGACCAACAGGTGCATCAAAAATAACATTTGAAATAGTAGTCCTATTGTATAGATTTCTCAATCTTTTGCAAATTATTAAATTTTCTCCACTACCTACACCTTCCTCAGTGTAAATATTCAAAGTTAATAGACCTGTTACATTATTTGTAGAATTTGTATTACTACCTTGAGTTAGATAATTACTAGAACCAAACGTAGTTAAGCATTGAACATAAGAACTTTTATTTTTAGAAACATATGGCATATTATTAAAAACTATTGGAATTTGCGGTGAATTAGCCAATTCATTGACCAGTGTTTCCTCTATAGTTTTTCTAACTGTATTTAAATCTGTAGCTGCCATTTAGATTCCCTGTTTTATTTTTTCATAGCGCCTTCTAGCATATTCTTCTAATTCTTTGCCAATAATTTCTGGAAATCCTTCTACGGTTTCTTTTTTTGTTCTATAGACACCTCCCCAAGACGCTGGTTTATTTATCCCAAAACAAACTGGTTCTGCATAAACAACATTATTAACAATCGTACCTTCTAATGGTTTTATATCTGTTTGCCAACCTGATCTTAGCCTGCCTGTGTCTACAGGAGTTGCATAAAGTACTCTTGCTGCCCATTCTAAGGTTACTGAAGCTACAAGTTTTTCAACCGCTTCTTTCATTACATCATCGATTTGGTCTAATCTAATTTTTCTAGCCATTATGCTCTCAAATAAAACGTGTAAACAACATCTTGATTCTCTATTGTTTGTTTGTCGATTTTGATAATGTTATATTTTATTCCACTAATTAATATTTTATCTTTTGTTGTTGGCACAAAATCTATAGCACCAGCAGAAAGTAACAATTTTTTGTCATCTTGTGAAATTAAATCATTTGTTTCTCTAACTGTAACTGATTCAATAACACCCTGTACTGTTACTTGTGATTTGTTTTTAAATACTGAACCATCCGTTACATTGTAGTCTGCTGAAATAGATCTTATAAAAGTTATATTACCACCAAATTTTATAATGGTTTTATTACTTAATTTTTTTAGTGATGAAGATATTCCCATTAGAGTCTATAAGCTATAACAGTACCGCTTGTTAATGTAATGCTAGTAATGACGCCTTCTATAGAACAATTAGACTTCAAATCTATAGAAGTTAAATCACCAGTAATATTTTCTGAAACTAGAGTAGCAATAACAGAATCTTTTAAAGCTTTGATACAACCAAAACGGCCTGTAACTGTGCTTGTGTCATTAATAATAACTGCTGCTGGAAAATAACTCATAATTAGCTCCTTTTAATAGAAATGTTTGCTGGTCCACTAAGCCTTAGACCTGTGAATAGGCGCTCGAATAGTGGCGGCACTCGATCTGCACCAATAGCGCCATAATTATTAGGTGTTACTTCTAGACTACCAATTTTTACATTTTTGTAATCTTCAAAGCCTGATAAACCTAGACCATCTTTATTATTGTTTAAATATACAGCTAAAATTGCCTGTGCTTCTTTAACTTCTGGCGGTATTTCTGTTTCTGTATAGTAATCAGTTGTAATACGATATGGAAAACCACTTGTATAAGTACTGGTAAATGTATCTGGCTTCCTAACTCCCTGTCTAGGCCATTGTAATGCCTGATCTTGTTTGGCTTTTGCACCTATAAACCTTTCTCTATCTATTCTTTTTGTTGCAGTAAATAATGCTCTGTTTTTTTGATCTGTTGTAGCGCTAGACCATGCAACAACATCATCATCTTCTATTAAACCATCTATAAATGCTTGTGCATCAGCTAATGTTTGATAACTATTTGCTGTTGTGCTTGATACTGTCTCTACTAATGTGATCGCCATTTACTTTAGTTCGTTTAACTTTTTTAGATTTAATGGGAACAGAGGCCACTTTTGCAGCCTCTTGTTCTCTTTTACGTTTAAACGCAAATATTCCCATTAACCAGCCTTGAAAATCATAAAGTTCAAGACGATAGCTTCTGCAGCACCACTGCCAGATACATTACCGACAGTTATTTTGAAAGAACCATCTGCAATGGTGTGAGCCTGTACTAAATAAGTTCCACCTGTACCAGCAGAACCATGATTAGTTTGGATTACATCACCAGCACTAACTTTAGAGTTAGTAACTGTGAAAGTAACTTCAGCAGCAGCAGCTAATGAAGCGTTGTTCATTGTGATTGCGCCAGCAACATTATTTAATGTCACACCAGTAGATTTACTACTTGCTTGAGTCACAGAACCTGTTTGTGCTGTTACAACTCCTAGAGCAGAACCTGCAGCAGCTTCAAATAAACTTGGCATAATAAATTACCTCAGTTAATCCATTGTAGATACGTTAGTTGCCCTAACTATCCCAATGTTTTTAGTTTCGTAAACCTTCGACCAGTTGCTTACAGTTTCTAATTGAGTTGGTGTTGGGTTTGTTGTAGTAACTGCCCACTTAGAACCAACAGGGTGATAGCAATAATGCAAGTCAATAGACATAGCATCTGACTTTGCAAGGATATCTCTATCTGTCTCTGTCTGTAGTCCTGCTTGCTCACCACTTGCTACAGCACCAGCTGTAAAGAAGTAAGTAGAGTATTCAGTAGTAGAGCCAGAACCAGTAGTTGCCACGTCGTCTGAAACGATAACGCGTAAACCGCAATACTCAGGAACAGTATCATTACCACCGCCATAAGCTGGTGTAATTGTACCCCCTGATGCAGTAGCTGAACCGCCATTACCATCTGAGGCAAGAACATAATCAACCATTTTGCGCTCTACCAAATCATAATATACAGCGCTATGCATACAAACAGCTGTTAGTTTGTCTCCCTGATCTCCAAGAAGTGATTTAGCCTTTGCTACGTGTCTTGGGCTAAGAACAGTTGGTGTATCTCCTGATCCACCATCTATTGTTAAACCAAAGAATGCAGCGTTAGAGTCAGTTGTATTAACTGAGCCAAAAACACCAGATAGACATGAAAGTAAATCTTTCTGTCTTTGGTTAGCAATGTATGCACCGATCTTTTGACCGATTGCAGCCATTGGATCTGAACCTGCAGCTAGTGCAGCTAAATCTCTAGATTCAAATGCTCGACCTCTATGTAGGATTACTCCAACTTGCTTGTCAGTTGTAATCTTTGATGGAGTTAGAGAACTGGAATCAGATAAAACCTCAAAATTTCCTGTTAAGTTCGCAGAAAAGAAAGGTACGTTGATGAGATCACCACCCTCAGTAGCATTTAGTTCTGCCATAGGTTGAACAACACCACTAGCAAGAAATGAATCTCTTAATGTAGTTTGCTCTATGACGTATGGTGTAAATACCTCTGGGATAATCACATCACTCCTGAGAGTGGCCATGAAAAAAACCTTTTGAATAATGTTTACAATATTGCGGGCGCAGCCCTACAGACCTTAGCGCAGCCAAGACCTAGTTACAGTTTATAATAACCAGAAAACTATAAAATAAACAACTATTTTTTTGCTTGTGCCTTTAATTGATCGTATAAAGATCTATTAGTTCTATATAATCTCATCTGTTCTGTAAGATTGCCACCATTTTCAAATGGGTTTTTGTCCATACCTATAGGCATACTTCCAGAGGTTTTTCTAGCTACTGGTGCGCCTGAACCTCTAGCAGAATCTGATTTCTTTAACCAATCTGGTAAGCTCTCAGCCCACTTAGCCACTGGTGTTTCTTCATAACCATCGACAACAACAACTGTGCCATCTTCTTTTCTTTTTATTTGTTCAGCACTTAATTTAGTTTTCAATACCATGTCAGGATCGTGTACTATTTCTGCTAACGCTGAGACAGTTGGTGTGATTAGCTCTAATTCTTTAATACGGGCTTCTAATTGTTGTATTTGTTGATCTTTTGTTGCACTTGCATCTCTAAACTGCTGATCTCTAGCCTGTAGCGCTTCAGTATATTTGCCTTTAGCTTCTAGTTCAGCTTGTTCTGCTTTTTGTTTAAACTCTAAAAGTTTTTGTACATCTGTGCCGTCAGGCATTGACTGTAATGTTTGCTCAAGCTGTTGATACTTTTTCTTTTCGTCTAATAATTGTTTATTCTTCGCATCCATGGATTGAACACGGTTTTCTAGAGCCTTAACTTTGTTTACAAGCTCTTCATTGTTTGCAGTTGGCGCAGCCTCTTGCATCTGTTCTTCAGACATACCCGCAAGGTAAATTTAATACTATACTAGCCTACCATTTTACTTTGTCAGCCCAATAAGCCGCACTCATCTTACCTTTAGCTATATGTTTAGCCATTCTTGCCTTAAATCTTTTTTGTCTATCTTTACCTTTTTTTGTTTTAGGGTCTGACCCTGCACCCCTAACTCCTTGTTGACCAAATCTAATTAATTTAACTTGATCGCCTTCTTTAGCTAACACGACATGAGAACTTGTAGGGTGTTGACTTGTCCTTTTAGGTATATTAGTTCCTTTAAGACCATATTTTTTTAGTTTATTCGCAATTTTCTCTTTTTCCGTCATTATTTTTTCTTTTTTTTAGGTGCAGCTCTAAGTTGAGACCTTTTTTTTAATACTGCATTTCCTGTAGATTCAGACACAAGACGTATTACAGGGTCATCAGTTGATCCGACTCTAGTAATACTACCTCCGCTTGGTCCCTTTATAGTAGCCCTTTTCCCAGCTACACCAGTGACTTTACCGAATGTACGAGTGCCTTGATACACCCAACTAACTCTACTCCCCTTTTTCATAATCTTCTAGTTGTTGTATTAATTTAGTTTTAGTTAGCCTTCTGTCTAACTCCAAGCCTATTGTACGACCATATTCTTCTAATTCAATTTTTGTCATTGAACTAAATTTAGGTTTTGTAGGCATTGGACAATTAACTGGCTCTGGTTTGCCATTATTGAACTGATACATTACTTTTTGCCTCCCTTCTTCTTTTTCTTCTTTTTCTTCCCACCCATTTTGTACATTGAAGCTGGCATTAGGTTACTCCATTTTTTTCTAGTATAGCTAATTCTTCGTCATCAGATTTGATTTCATCTTTTCCCTCTAGAACTTCTATCTTTTCTGCACCATAAATATCGACTAGAAATATATATAAATCTTGTGCATGTATATTTCCTAGATTCATTATGTGGCCTACAGAGTTATATGCGAACTTAGATTCAAACTCTATATCTGACTTTAATTCTTCACTGCCAGAAAAACGTACAAAGCTAGGACTAGATTGTAAAGTTATTGTAGCTGTTTCTTCGCCTTCGTTAATTTGTATAATTGTAGCCATTAGTAAGTAGTGCGAGTAAGGGATAAAATCATATAAAAATGATCGGGGTCAGCTTGATATAGCCTGAACATATTTTCAGGATCGCTGAAATGCTCTGCACCCATACTAATAACTTCTGTTGCCTCGTCAAATATCTCGCCTGCTTTTACACCTTTAGGTATAAGGTTAGTATCCATTGATGAAGTCCTATATGGCCTACCAACATAAGGAGAAATAAAGCTATCTTCTAAAACTGCCTCCCTAAGATAATATCCGTCACTGATAGTACCTTTCAGTTTTTTTGGACTAACTGGTGTAAGACTTTTAACTCTATTATTTCTAAAAGCAATAGCTAATGATGCATTTTTTTCGTTGAAACCTTCGAGACTATGCGCAGCTTCGTGGAATACTGTAGCTCTTACATCATTTTCTCCAAAATATCCTGTACTTTCAGGTGGTACTTTTATTAAGCTACCGCCTCTACCAGAACTTGTATTATGCGCTCTACCATTAGCGATCTGCACAGTGTCAATCTGATTAGGCCTATACTTTATTGCTCTACCACGTTTTGTAATACCACCGCCATTAAACATTAATGCAAATTCTTCAAGATCAGCTTTAATAATGTCTCTACTTTCTTTCTTACCTATAAATTTCATATTTTTTATTGCTTCTTTAGCTTCAGCTCTAGTTATTGTTGAATTGGCTATAGCTTCTTTACGCAACTCAAACATTTGCAAAGTTCCTTGCTTTTCTATTCGTGCTAAATCTGCCCTAATACTTAATTTTTTGTCTATAAATGGTTTTTTTGATGCTATTAGTTTATCTCTCTCTAAGTCTAGTTCTACCCACGCTGCCCTTGTCCTTGTCCTATTCATCTTTCTAGCAAATGCATTGATTTTATCTTGTATTTTGCTTATCTCGCCTCTTACTTCTGTATGCTGTCTTAGTAAACCCTTATATTCTTTTCTGTAACCATCTAGTGAAGCTAATCTGCCTGCAACTATATCTTTTCCGCGAGATATTGCAATCTTTGGCTGAACAGTAGGTGCATATGTGTCTTTAGGTGCTTTTCTCGGTGCAACTTTAGCTGGTTTAGGTACAGGAGTGGTTACAATCGGGATATTTTCAGGTTTACCATATCTAGCCTTGAGTTGAGTTAGTGTTATTCGACTACCATCAGCTCTTACAAATTTAGCTAGTGCTTGTCTTGGGTCATTCTCTTTGCCAGCTAATCGTTGGAAATATCTAAATGCACCTTCATATTTATTTGTGACTTTATTAAATTTTCCTCCTAATATCTGCGCTTGTACTTTATTAGGTTGTGCCATAAGCCATTCGCCATAGTTCATGCTAGCTGGCATCAGCCCATCTGCAGACGTTCTCCTTACAATTC
>VTLG01000627.1_pt1 | contig 41861 bp, 43 predicted proteins | sample 4694571 | NCBI WGS metagenome assembly VTLG01 (sample SAMN12604809, study PRJNA352737) | marine metagenome | biome: ENVO:00000447; feature: ENVO:00000209|ENVO:00000569|ENVO:01000036; material: ENVO:00002151; isolation source: viral sequences binned using virsorter ...
AATTGTAGAGAGAAAATGATACCTGATATGGTGAAACTGTAGCTGAACAAATATTTTTGTTAGCAAGCTCTAAGTCTTCAGCCACAAGCACATATTCTCCTACATCAGAGTCTATACTTTGAAAAAAAAGTTTATTTCTATCGTTTACGCCTATGTTGAATCCCTTTCCATAATTAAAAGATACCTGATCGTTGCTGAAACTTTCCTTGTTTAAATTGGCAAAAATAATTCCATTTTTTCTTTGCGTTTTTTCAAAAGAAAACAGAAACGATATTTCGGTTTCGAAATCGTCTGGAGACATAAACCCCTCGTTTGCAAATGAATCAAACTTTATACTAGAAAATCTTAGATCAACACCGCTCTTTTCATTTAGAAAGAAAGTGTCTAATTTAGAACCAGCTTCAGCCTCTGTTGCTCCCGTAGCATCAATAACAAACCCTGTATGTCCAACGGTGGAAGATGGCGATACATTCATCAGAACGCCAGTAAATTGACCAGCGCCCCCTACAACGCCAGTTGTCTCATCTTCCATCGAGTAATAAAGCATTATAGAACCAGTGCCTTGGTCTAGATAAGCATTAGCTAGATTTGATAGAGTATTATTCATTTACGAAAGTTCTTGAAATGGATATAGTATTATTTCCAGTTTGAATAGTATCGTTAGAAACAGAAGATGAGCTTCCAGAGTGTTGCGACATATAATTATAAATAAAATCTGCAACTAAATCAACATTAGTTCCTGTAGTTAGTGTTCCATTTACAGTGACAGATTTTTTCTCTAAGGTATCATAAAGGTCTTGAACACTAAAAGACCCGTCTACCGTAGGCTTAATACCATACACTCCTATTGGATGCTCAGTGCTAATTGTTACAGACGCATTTTTCAGCAATCCAGAGAACAGATCTGGCATATTAGAATAAGAGTGATTATAACTAATTTCAGCAGAATGAGGATTTTTATTTATTTTAAAATCTTGTAGAGTTGTATCTAAAGGATTTGAGTTATAATTTAAATTAAAATCATTAAAATAATTAAAGTGTTTTTGAGCTATAGGATATTGATCAAGTCCACTAAAAAACTCTTCAACTTTTTTGTATCTAGTTTCTTGTTCTGGAGCTTCTGTCAAAAATATATCATTTGTGCTATTATAATAAACTCTTCCATCTAAAGATAATTTTACTTCCCCCTGATCTTTAGACGCTTGAATTGAAGAAGAAAAGTCATGTAATACCTCGCCTGTTCTGAAGTCTGTAGGATCATTGAAAGAAAAGCTAAAAGAAATATTATTAGCTCCAGTATCTATATCATAATTAAATGATTGAGGTTCGCGGAAAATATCTCCATATAATGAATTTTCGAAATCTATCTTACTCCTTTTTACCGCATTTTTGGCGAAGTTGGTCGCATCTTGTGGAGTAAAGTGTCCAGTTTCCGCACTGCCACTAATTCCTCCAACAATTGTTCCATTTACGGTTAAAGAAAGTGAAGAGTCTGCATCATAAGATATTCTACATTCGGGTCTTACTATTGAGTCAGATTGATCATGTCCAGCAAGAGATTCACTAAGTTGATAAACTTCTGTTACACCATAAGAGTTTGTTAGCCTATTTACAGTTTCATTTTTTGAGATTAAAATAGAAGTGTCTCCAGTAAAAAAAAGAGACATATTATCAAATCCATTTAATCGAGAATCTACAAATTGCTTCGCAATAGTCAAAGTGTCTGTATCTGAAGTTTTTCTAGCGGTAGCACTGACGTTATGAGTGACAGTAACGGTTTTATCTTCTTCGTTTTCATCATATTCCCAAGTATCTACTGGATTAGAAATTCCATAGAATTGAGAAAAATCTTTTTCGTGTAAAACTTCAAATGATACATTGTAAGGTAATATTCTGGTCAAATCAGAATCTTGAAAATCTATCTTAATAGGTTTCGCATAGTTGAAACCAGTATTACCAATAATTAATTCCTGAAAGCCACTTGACATGGCAAGAATCATTTCTTCTTTCTGCTCCTTTAAAGAAGATAAGTCGCATCCAGTTAATTGACCTACTAGATCCACAGAGATCAAAGAATAATCTAACTGTCCACTTAAAAAAATAGGGGTTTCGTTTTGCCCTACAAATGGAAGTGGATGTGGGAAAGAATATCCTCCGTAAGAAATATTAATCATTAGTCAAAAAAGGTAAAGTCTAGCTTAGACGAAATGGTTTTTTGTAAAGGATTCTCTGTTGTGGTTTTAGATGTTAAATACTTATAGCTTGCAATTGGAGCCTGTCCAGAAGCAAGAACAATTGAATCTTGTATTCCAGATTCATTTAAAGAAACCATTTCTACAGATACGCTTCTTTTCCCCACATTTTTATTTTGATTCCTTATGATAATTTGTTTGTCTCCAATGACAGGAATCACAGAATCTCTATCTATCTGATTGTCATCAGACACTGAAACTTTTCTTTTTAAAACCCCATCGCTGTTGTCTATATAATCTGTGTTTGTTGTTAAATTAACAGTTTGAGATGCGCTTCTTTGAAGCGGATTAAAAGATACTGATCTAGAAATTTCATTCAAATCGCCAGAAGGTGTTTCTGGAAATAAAACTGCAATTTTTTCTATTGCAATATTCGGGTTGTTTTGCAAATATAAACGAGATTGGTCAAAAGCATCATTTTTATTTGGTCCTTTAGATACTACATTTAAAGAAAATGAATAATCCTCAAAAGCTCCTTCTTTTTTTGACGCATTGTAATCTATACTTGTTAAAGAATTTTGTCTTGGATCATTAGTAAAAGACACAGAAAGCGATCCTAGACCGCCATCTGATTTCAAAGTTTTTTCTATAGAAGATGGTGTCCCAAACTCTGCGGAGTTTTGTGAGATTAATTCTTCAAGGCATATTTGCATTCCAGAATTTAAGTTGATTTCAACAGGTTTTTCGAGAGCTTTTATTTCAATATTATATTTTTTTTCAGTATAACCTTCTTGATTTAGAGACTGACTATGAGTAGATTTTTTAGAAAAAGTTACACCATTTTTTGTTTCTATGCGATTAGAAGAAAAAGACTCTGTAAAAGATATCTCTTTTTCTAGAAGGTTATAAGATTCAGAAATCGCAGGTTTTAATCCAAGGCTAAATCTTGCGTTCTCTGAAATTCCATCTTCTTGGAACCCATAAGAAGGACGATTGTTAAAATACATGCCTTTTATGAAAAGATATGCCTTGTTTAAAAAATCATCGGCAGTGTCCTGTTTATATTTTAAATTCACTGTCCTATTGTAAGAATAAGAGTCTTCTCCCCTGACAAATGAGAAATCTTCCGAAAAGGATTCTACATCTTGTGGAGATGGAATATTTTGAGTTACATCGTATAAAGCACCATCGTCTGAATTTAGCTTAACTCTCTCTGTAATAGAAATACTAGCAGTTGTTATACCCGCTCTGTTTGAGTCTGGTAGATTTAAAGAAGTAACCTCTCCATTTCTAAATTCATCTATGCCTATTTTAGCCGCAATGTTTGGTCTTACATAAGCATTTTGTAAAGCATCAATGCCTTCTAACAAAGTGTCTCCGTCTTCCATCCTAGCGTCGTGAATAGAAAATTCGTAATTAGCACTAAAAATCAAACCCCAAACATGTTCGCTATCTAAGTAGTTGAACTCTATATTTGAGCTTGCATTTGTGATTTTTGTAACTATTAAAGCCATTTAACTTATCAATTATGGAGTAGGAGTTACATTTATGCCTCTAGTTATCTCTGCTATTTGTTCAGAAACCAAGGATATGTTGCTGGCTAGGCTTGATACCGCAGATGATACTTCGTTTCCAGCTAAATTTAATTTTTCAGATACATTAATGTCTCCAACTCCTTCGGTCATAAGTCTAAGAGCATCACTAGCGTTTTGTGTTGCTGTCTGTAAATTTTCAAGATCAACGTTAACAGAAGTTATAGTATCGCCTATTACTTGATCCTCTAGACCTTTCGCTGTTTTGCTCAACGTTTCTGCAAAGTCAGCAACGTCTTTACTAGCTTCCGATAACACTACCCCAATCGGAACCTCGCCCCCTTCGACGGTTGTTTGATCGATAGCTCCTCTCTCTCCTCTAGCGTCTTGAGATTCTTGCAGAGCCGCGTCTGCATCTTGTTGGAACTGAGTCTTTATTGCGGTTGTTTCGTCTTGTAACTGTTGACCAACAATCTTATCAGCAGCCGCTGATTGCGGGAGCAAAGCATTGGCGGCTATAGTTTCTAAAAATTCAAATTTTGTAACAAGCGTAAGCAGCGCCTGTGCAACATTTTGTTGCAATTGTGGATCACCAGTAGTATCAATACTCCCAATAGCGTCGAAGGCTTTTTGGAATTCTCTACCTACCTGTGATATATCCGCTACAGAGTCTATATTATCCAAACTCCTATCTATAGTTGCTATTGCTTCTCTAGCATTAACTGATTGAGCGCCCAAACCTAGACCCGTAAATTGGTCTTCAGAAAAATTCTTACCTACAATAGAAAGTCTTTGTTTTTGAATTTGACTAAGCCCTACGTCTGTAATACCTCGTTCCTTCGCTGCGTCTGAGATTGTTCGCAACTGCTCGCTCAATTCTGTTCCAGTGCCACTCTTCAAAACTCCAGCAAGTGCTTTGGTGTCACTGGCCCCAATACCTGATGCCCTTCTAGAAGCGTCTTCAGTAACGCCAGTGCTTATTAACTTATTGAAAAAATCACTTGAAAAAGCTTCAATTTCACGGCCTTGAAAATCACCAAGTCCAGCGCCAGTTTCAATAAATTCTTCTGCTCTTGTTAAGTTGCTTCCAAAATTCTCTTTTAAACCAGCTAGAAATTCTCTTTGAATCTCTCTTCTTTCTTTAAGGTCATCAAGATTAATTTGCGTCCGCTTAATGATATCGTCTTCGGTAACTTTTCTATAGTCTTGCAGAAACTTTCTGCCCCCTTCTATGTATTCGTTGGCAGCGTCTTGCGTTAAAACTCCAGCTTTAACCAGCTTATCGAAACTTTCTTCCAAGCGACCAGCGTCTACTTCACTTAAAGCTCCAGCCTCGCCCCTTTCACTTAACGTTATTATATCGTCTATTGCTCGTTTCGTGTCTGCTGCTGTTGAAGTTATAGCTTCTCCTTCAAGTATTTGTGAAAAGTCTTTGCCCGCTGAAGAAAAAAGTTGCTCGCTGCCAGTTCTTTTTACTAAATCACTTTGAGAAAGTTTTTGAAACTCTGCGACAGCTTCACTTGGGCTTAGACCAGAGAGTTCAGATAATTTTTGTTCGATTTGACCAAGATCAAGCGCCGTTTCTATGCCACCTCCCCCTATTGTGTTGTCCGCAGCAGCGGCCACCGCCCTCTCTCCTACGATCCGTCTTACACTAGCCAAGCTATCTTTCAACCGACCGCCTGACACATCAATTCCGCTTAATCCAGAAAAACCAGCGGCTTGAGCCTGTTTGTCTAAAGAAGATTGAACGTCCTCTCTCAAAGAAACAATCGTTTTATTGAACTCGTTTGATATTACATCTCTATTTGCTTGAGTTTGTTCTGAGAGTGTTTTTCTTCGGTCATCAGCGGTCTGTTTCTCTCCTAAGCTAAAATCCAGTTTCGAGGCTCTTTGAGCTAAAGCCAAACGAGAATCAACGCCTCCAACAAAATTTCGATTAAAATCTGTTGTTACTGCGTCTGGGCTTTGAAAAGAGGTCAAAAATGATCTACTGCTAGTTTGAATAGATTCACTAAATGATTTGCTTGAACTTGCTATTTGATTAAAACCTTTTGCCAACCTTTCAAGATCGGCTTCCACACCAAAACCTTTAAGTTGGTCTTCAAATTCCTTAGCCGCTTCTATAGCCGGATCTACAGTAAACTTTACAAATTGTTCCTGTATAGCTTTCGTAGCCAACGTTAAAGGATTGAATTCGTTACCTAGAACGAACGCTTTATCTAAATCTCCCGTCAATAACCCTTCGATGATACCTTCTCTGGCAATTTTTCTTCTCCGTTTGTTTTCTTCCTTTAACTGATCACTTGATACAACGTCGCCAAGCCTTGCTCTAATCCGTTCGTTTTCCTTACCTATTGTAAATCCCAAAAAACCTCCTGCTGCTGCTGCTGCTGTTGGAATAGCGGCTGGCAGGGGTAAAGCACTAAGGGCAACAACCGCTGCTGATATACCAGATACAGTAAGTTGAACCTGCGAATCAAATTCCGCTGCTTCAGTAGAAGCTTCTTTCAAACTTTCTTTTAATGCCGCTATTTCATCTGATAAACTTGAAAATTTTTCTGGATCATTAGTTTGGTTTACTCCTTCAAGTTCTTTTTCTAAGCCTTCTAATTGTATGTTTAATTTGGCCGCTTCTTTGGCGGCTTTATTACCTTTTGATGCTAATTTTGTAATAGGTTCAGTTAAGAAAGATAAAGCCAGTGAAAGACCTAGACCCACATTTCCGGCTATCCCTGCCCTTGCCCCCTTAGTCGAATCAACGTCTGGTTTTTTAAAATTAGGAATGAATCCTTTAGCAAAAACATCCCTCAAACCATTTGGTTCATCTCTTGTGTTTGTAACGGCAAGCCCCAAAGGATTGGATTTATTAGCAAGTCTTTTATCGTTTGAGATACGAACTTGGTTTTTGGAAATGCCAGTTCCAGAAGTTTCTCTTGAGATGGCTTCTACCAATGGATTAGCAAAATTTGGTATAAATCCTGCGGCTTTGCCAGCAATAGGGAAATTTTTGTTACCCCTCAGATTAAAACTTTTACCTGTGCTTTCCTTAACAATTTTTTTTGCAAAACTATTTAAGTTCCCACTTCGCGCAGAAGCTTTAAATTCGCCCAAATCAAATCGGTCAACATCAAACAACGTAAACAAATCCTTGTTGATTGAACCTCTTAAATCGAAATCGCCTTGATCTCTACTAATTTTTATTTCCTCTACTCCTAATGCTGTAGCTACACCAGCTTCAAAAGCTGCGCCTACAGCCCCTCCAATAGCGCCAAGTCCACCCTTTTGTGCTTGAAGTCTTTTTTTAACGCTCGCTTCTGATGGTTTACTGGATGGTCCTTTTAGAAGTTGAGCAAATCTTGTTGCTTTGTCTACCATGCTACCTTTGATAGCTTCTTCTAAATCAGCCGCTTCTGGATCTTCAATTTTATCTACATTCTTTGGCAAAATTGGTCCTCGCACATTAACGCCCTTCATGTCAAAGAAAATTTTTCCCTTAGGAGTACTAAAATTACCCCTTTTTGTAAGTGACTGTTTGGCACCCACCTTTGGAATCAAAAATCCAAATTTAGAAGCGTTAATATTTATTCTATTGCCTTCAGAACCTAATGCAGTTTTTCCGGCTTTTTTGTTTGCCAGAGCAGTTTTTGCGTTTGGAAAAGTTTTTGCGAAAGATTTTAATTGTGTGTCTGAAAGCTTCTCAAATTCTTCAACTGGAGTGTTTCCATCAAAAACTTGCTGTTGGTTGGATCTCGCACCTCTACGCTTTACAAAATTAGGAATGAACCCTTTGCCATAATGAGGTATAACAGCAGAATCGCCATTCCTACCAAAATTAGGGATCTCAGTTTCCTGAGAGTTCATAATAAATTTGCGACCACCAATAGTTCCTTTAGAAAGCCTTGGCCTAACAGTGCCTCTCGCCCCAAGAGAGCGAGCTTCAGCAACTTCCATAGCTCCTTCAATCGGCGTAAAACCAGAAGCAAAGCCCCTTCCTCTCTTTCCAGAAAAGCCCCTTCCAACACCAAAACCAGTAACACCCGCTCTAGCCGCACTAGCAGCTAATCCAGCCAGAATAGCCTGCTGTTCTCTAAGCAAAGCATTTTCTCTTTGAATCGCTTGAATAACAAGCTGTTCTTTTTGAGCTTGAGAAAGAGTGGTGCTAACAAGTTGTTTTCTAAGTGTCGCATCTTGACTGAGCAGTTGAACAATGCCAGCTTCTATAGACTTGATTTTTTCCTGTCCAGAACCAATTCTAAGAAGGTCTTGGAAGCCTTCTTTTGCAAACCTAGCAACGATCTTGAATATATTTAAAAATGCTCCTGTAACCAAGATAATCCCCGGCCCTTGTATAAAAGTCGCTATACCTTTAAAGAAACCTTTGATCAAAGCATTACCAGAATCTTCGTCAAGAGCGTTGCTCAAAAAACCTGTAAACTTAGTTGCAAGTGAGGTCAAATCGCTAATTACGGGCGCAAGTGTAAGCTGGCCCAACTTCTCTGCAAGATTAGTGGCGCTAACAATTAGAGTATTAATTTGAGCGGCGAGACTCTTATTGAGAGCTTCATTTTTGGAAAACGCCTCATTAGAAGCGGCGGCTGATTTGGATGCAGCATCAGCAAAGATTGAAGTCTCATTAGATAAATCTTTAAGGGCGGCAGAAACAACGTTAATCTGGAAAACACCACCAGCTAATTCTTTAATTTGACTAGCAACATTTGGATCAGCTACGTTTTCTAAAGCGGAAGACAGGGCTTGAAGTTTTTTAACTCCAGATTGAGAAGCGTCAATTTCAACGCCAAGGCTTTGCAATTCTGAAATTGTAGTCCCCCTGCTAAGTCTAGTAAAAATAGATTTAAATGCGTTACCAATAACAGCGCCACCACGCGCAGTTTTTTGTTGGACGGCAGTTATTAGTCCAAGCAGTTCATCAAAAGAAACACCAGCGTCTTCCGCTGTAGAACCAGCACGTTGGAATCCTTCAGCAAGGTCTTTAGCCGAAACAGCAAAAGCAGTATCAACTGCAATAATTTTATTAACAACTGACTCTGCGGTTAGACCAGCAGAAGTAAAACCATTAAGTGCAGCGGTTAAAGAATTAACAGAAGAAACCGCATCAAGACCAGAAACCCTTGTAAGGATCAGAGAGGCGTTCAGACGCTTTGCTGTCTCCTCCGCACTAAGACCCTGACGAGCAAGTTCAGCCGCACCATCAGCCACTACAGCGAAAGATTGGCCTGTATTCTTGGCTACTTCAAAAATTGATTTTCTAAAAGAAGCAAATTGCTTTTCAGTCGCCCCGAAAATAGAGTTGATTTCAATTAATCTTTTCTCTACTTCGATTGTGCTTGCTACTAAAGCTCTAAATGATTGGCTTATACTATTAATAACTGCTGCTGTAGCTCCAAACGCAAAAACACGCGCAGTCGCAGCATCCATTGATTTTTTAAATTCGGTAGCTTGACCAGTTATCCTACCTAAAGAGTTACTGAATTGAGATACACTCTTGGAATTTAAATTGATGTTGCTAAAGGCTGACTGAACTTTTTTTTGAGAGGATTTGACGCTCGCAGGATTAATGTTCAGATTAGCATTAATTGTTGTGGACGGGCTTGCCATACACCTATTTACACATAATTAGCTCATAATTTATCCTCTGGTTTCATTTTTTCCAATCCACCTTTGCTTTGGACAAATTTTCTAGGATTGAAATCTTCTTTTTGATTTACAGATTCTTCTTTTGGTTTGAAATTGTATATAGCGATAGGGTCTGCTCTGATTGCATCTGGAATATCCATATTTTTCAGCTTAGAAGAAAGGACATTCGCATAAAATAGTAAATCTTTTTGAAAGATTGTCATTTTTTGCAAAGGGTCTGGAAATATCTCTAAAGGTGATTTAGACATAAAAACCAAATCGAAAAAATAAGGAGTGTATGCCGATTTTATTAAATTTTCCTTATTTACAAGTCTTGAATGGCAATTTATATAATGAGGTAGAATTTTTTTCGAGAAGTCATCTACTATTTTTTTTTGCTTGCCGTTCTTGATATAATAACAGTCTCTTTCACAGAATATTTGATGTGATCTTGATAAAGAATAATTCTCTAATGACATGCTAGTTATTTTTGCCCTATCTTCGCCAAGAGATGCTAATTCTCGCTTATAACCATCTAATACTTTTTTATTATTCTTTACTAGATTTGGGTCAGAAAGCTTCTGTATAGATGCCGTTGTCTTTTCGACCAACCAAGTCAAGTCTTCTATCTTTTCTTCGTTTTCTTCAGACCAAGAATTAGACTTAATAGCAATTTCTATCAACTCCTGTTCCGATTTAATGCCCTTTTTTGCACCATCTTTTTTGCACCTCTCTATCACTTCAAAATCTTTTAATTTTTCTTTTAGAGTTGGATGCTTAAAAAAAAAGGTTTCGCTACTAGCTATAAGCGGCGAAACCCCTTCTAAAATTTCAGAAACTATATTTTCTACGCTCACTTCTCTGAAGCCGCTTTTTTCTTAGCCGTCTTTTTTTTGGCGGCTTTCTTTTTTTTAGGCTCACCCTCTTCGTCTGCGTCGGCAATAAGTTGCTCGTTATCTGCGTCTTTTTCGGGAAAATATTGTTTTAAAGCTTTTTCTACCGTCTTTTGATCTTTAGCTAACTGTTTATACCAAAGACTTAAAACCTTATTCAACGTAGGAAGAGCCTCTACAATTATTTTTTTACGATTAGTGATTTCTTCGGTATCACTTTCATCAATTTCCTCCAACAACAGATTAAATTGATCAAGTTTTTCTTCAAAATTAGAGCCTTCAAAAAGCTCAAACTTCTCTTCTACAATTTTTCCTTCTTCTCTAGAAAGAACCTTTTCGTAATAAAAAGAACATTCTAGCGTGAACCATTTCATCAAATGCTGTTCCGCTTTGGCGTCAGCACTCTGATTATACATTTGCTCTAAATTATAATCTCTCTCCAATATTTGTTTTTGAATAGAAAAATAGTCTTCTTCTGCAATTCGAAGCTGCTCTTGTTGCTCTTCGTCTAAACCGTCTTCTTCAGCGCCTTTGTAAAACTGGATTGTTTTTCCAATATCCATGAGCCTTTGAAGGGAATTAGTTATTTCGTTATTTGTTTTTTCAGAGAACAGCCCACCTATATCATTAAATTTCTTGTCCATCATCGCACGGCTCATAAAACCGTCTTGAATCAACTTATTAAAATACTGTCCATAGATGAATTCAGCGACCTCCACTTGAGCATACGTCGGCTTAGAAATACAAATCTTTTTCTTTTTTTTGCCTTCTCCTACGTTAAAAGTATAAAGTGGTTTCATCGTATAATTATAATTGATTTTTTAAAAAAAATCAATCTAAATACCCAAGATAATGACCTTCAGAAGAAAGAAGGTAAGTAGAGCCACTATCCCTAATAACATTAGAAGCTCCAGTTTCTTTTGTTATTTCAAATGAAAGATTATTCTGATTATTATGGTCTTCAAAATGAATCATTTCAAGAAATCCAGTTTGACCATTAATATTGTTAGAAATAAGATTATCATTTAAAAAGTAAGAAAATCTTGCTTCTCCCGTATGGTCAATCAACACGTTTCCAGACATACTCTGGTCGCCATAAAAATAATTACCAGAAATATTAAAAAGCTCGTTCTGTCTATACCCGCCAATAAACTCGCCTTCTTGATCGAATATAAAGCCTTCTGATCCAGAGAATGATATGGCTGGATAAAAATCAGGATCTCCTGATCTTCCTATCTGTAGCAGGAAACCGCTTTCGGGAATTCCAACTTGAATATCAGCAGAAAAAACTAAGCTTTTATTATGATAACCTATAGATCGGGTTTTCATGTGTTATATATTACACAAAAAAGGCGGGGAAAAACCCCGCCTTTAATGCTATGAATAATACTAAGGTATAAATACTACCCCGCAAGACCAGAAACAGGAATTGGAGTGATTGGGCTTCCGTCAGCCAAATCGTAGCTACCTGTCATAAAGAAGCCATCAGTAGTAGTAGTAGCTCCACCAATTTGAGCAGAGAACTGAAGATCAACAGTCTCATTGCCCTCAAGGTCTTGACTAAAGTTCTGACTGTCAAGCACAGCCTGTCTAAGTTGATAGCCCAAGCGAAGCGTAGATCCATCACAACGATCAAAAAGTTTAACGTTAATGTTTCTTTTCTCTTGACCACCGCAACCAGTTAGAAGTGTGGCAAGCTCTCCTTCTTGAAGGTCTGCTGTAAACGCATTGACTGAAAGAGTAACATCAATTGGAAAATCAAGAGGGCGAGAGTAAGCTCTCTCGTTGCCAAGTCTCTCCAGAGCTTCGCGAGCCAATGGAACATCGATGCTAACACTCTGAGGATGAAATTCAGCCAAGTCAGCGCCGCCCATGCCAAGAGGAGTCTCATCTTGAAGGGTAAGCTGGACTTGACCGTGACGAAGCACATCAACATCACTTTCACCAGTTGTTGGAATGGGAAGAGCCGCCTGACCAGAATCAACCCTCGTAGCATCGGTTTGACCGATTGAAGGATTGAAAAGACCAGAGCTAACTCCAGTGTAGAAAACAAGGTTATTTGCGTCAAAAGTAACGTCTGCTCTTGGAATATCACCAACACTAAGCTCAACGGCGTAATCAGAGATGAAGGCATTACCAAGACCAACAACATCGTGTTCTGTGCGGTCTTGCCAAGACTCAGGAGCAAAAGCATCTTTACCTTCTGCCACTGTGCAAACAAAGACATTACGCTCTTTATGCGAGTCTGATTCAGTCAAGAAGCCAGAAATGCCTTGAACGTTACCAACAAAGTCTCCAGTAAGAGATTCTTTGATTTCAAATCCAAGGTGATTTTCATTCTCTCCATCAGTCAAAAGATAACCGATAGAAGCGGTTGCATTAAGATCAGAGTCAACAAGTGTGCCAATTCGTGCAAGTTTACCAAATTCACGGATATCTTGTCTAGAACCAGCAATGTCCACTTCAAAAGAAACATTGTCAATTCTGTGTAGTTGAGTCGCTTCTACGCCAGATGGTTTAGCACCAGCAGATACTAAAAGACCAGTTTGTGTGACGTAAACAGCTTTACTTTGTGAAAGAACGCGAGATCGTGCCATAATATTTTAAAATTAGTTCTACCGTCAATTACACGAATTTTAGACTCTAGGGTATCGGTAAGTAGACAAATCAAAGTCCAAAAAGCCAATATAAATATTTTTTTCTACTTTTTCTGATTTGAAGGAGTTCTTTGTTTTTGAAGACTTTACTTCTTTTACATAAGTTTTACCAGAAAGGCTTGAAACATAGTCTTCATAGCAATAAGGATAATCTTTGATTGAATAAAAATGACCAAATGGTGAGTTTTCAAAAGGCACATGAGTAATACACCTTTCGTTCGTGTCGGAAAACAATCCTACAATGCCATCTAACAAATAATTATCTGTAGCTAATATTGTTACTCTAACTCTTGTAACTGATTCGTCCTGTCCTCCAAAAGAGAAATCTTCGTTTTCATTATTTATTAAACGAATAAAACAAGCTGGCAAAATATAGGTTTTTTCGTCTAACTTACTCTGCTTAGAGAAAAGATAAGTTTCAGTTAAATCAGAGGCATCTACAAAATCACTGGTAATAAGTAGCTGTTCTTCATCATCACTAGATACATAAGTGTTAACTTCTTTAATAGTATTGTTTGCTGTAATATTAAGACCAGTTCCACTAGCAGCAGGGACAATAACCCTGCCTCCATTATAGTCTATATAAATATCAGAACTATCTCCTGACACAAAAGATCCGTCAATAAATATTCCAGAGTTAGGTTGATCCACGCAGTAATCAGCAACTAGCTGTCTAAACTGACCCTGATACCCCAAATGAGAATCAGGAACATCTGGAAAGTTAACATACTTAAAAGTGTTGCTTTGATTTGTTTTATAAGCTTTCGATTTATCGCTAAGAAGTTCTCTTTCAAACCAAAGATAAAAAGAGTTAAGTAAATTATGGGCAAATTGGGTTTTCATTTTGAAAGTCGCTTATAAAAATTATTTAACATCTTAGAAATATAACTTGTATTTTTGAATCTGCCACCTCTTGATCCAGTTACTTGAATAGCTGTTCCCGAACGAGAAGATTTTACATTAGAGCCTTTAAATATGTATTTTCCTAATCCAGATATGCCTTTCTCTATACCATCTAGCCAACTTCTTCCAATACTCCAAGGGATAGGGGTAGCTTCTTCTAGTTCTTGTTTAGTAGCTGCATCAACTTCTACTTTAAAACGACCAAAACTACCTTTTGAAACTTTAGATTTTATTGGGCGCGCTAATTTTGCTTTTACAGGCGCAGTTGGATTATCGCCTCTGTTGAAACCAATAAAAGAAAAAAGATTACCTTTGCCGCCTAGTGTTCCAGACGAATTAGAGGCATTTGGACCAGCATCAATCTCCTGCGTAACAGGGTGATTTTCATATTCTTTTACAAGTTCATCCTGAGATTCTTTAATTTTTTTGTCTACTTCTGTTTTTACAATATTGGACGTAACCTTTAGATTTCTACCCGCACTAAGTTCTCCTAAAAGTTTTCTTTGATCAATATGGACAGTTGTTTTAGCCATCACGTTTTAAATAAATCTTCCAATACGGATTATTGAAAGGTCCAATAGCTTCTGCGTCTGATACTAGAGAATATCTTTCATCATCTACTTCTATTACGGAAGCGTTCTTGATTAATTCTTTTGCGTCGTAATTTACCTTTATACGAACTACATTTTCTGAAGAGCCACCACCAATATCTTCAATAAATTCATTGTCTTTTTGGCTATCATAAAAGACCCTAGCTTCTACCGTGTGTTTGGTAAGCTTTTTATCTTTTGCTGTCTTTGATTGATTGAAAGACCTTCCGTAAATAGGGTTGAATTGAGTATCTGAAAAATCAACAGAAGTTATTTCTTCAACATAAACAAATATATTTTTTTTGAAAGTGTCATGAACATCGTCCAACAGACTTTCAATCGCGCTTTTTTCGCTGTCGCTAAATATTGATGCCATTAGTGATCGTGATTAAAACAGTTGTATTCGGTGTCTGCAAGCCCTTCTGCGCTGTCAACTCCAATCGGGGAAGACTTTTGCATATTGTATTGAAACAAAAGATCCTCAAGATTACCGCGAGCAGCAGCGGCAAACTCTGAGAATGTTCTAGAAATTTGATGCTTACTTACCTTTTGAATTGTAGTGTCGCCCTCTTTAACCATAGTAACGCTATCTGCGTTACCTTCTAGCCATATAATACCTCTGAGGGCTTCTCTAGCCGCTCTTTCATAGTATTCTTCTTCGTATAATGATTTAAAAATATCCTTCTCTACTGGCATTAACCCACTAGGGCCAATTCCACCAGTATCATCAATAAAGAAGTCTTCGTGAGTTAAACCATTAAGCTCACCGATATGTGTTTCTAACCAGCCAGAAACAAAGGACACAGGAAATCTCCCCGTATCGTCTGGAAAAGAGTATGTAACGATGTCTTCTGCAAGAGATTGTAAATCATTCATATCTCTTACAGTTACACCTTTTAAGTAGTTCAGAGAAGGTGTTTAATTTTTTTATACTCTTCACTGCTAGGGTCAATATCGTTACTTGTAGTGCCTTGAATCATTCTAGATTTAGAAATGAAATCATCAAAATTGTCTATGAGGCGCTCTGTAAGTTGAGTGTTGTTTTTGACAGGGGTAACTCCAACTCTGATAGCGAGTTGATGCTTTTCGTCCAAATCCATTTCATTCAACCTCTCAGTGAAGGTAGCTTTGCTCAAAGTCTGATAAGGATTCATCTTACCCATGTCAAGCAATTTTTCTAACTCTTGTTGACTTCTTTGTTTTGGCTGTTCCGCTTCACGATCTTTACCATCTGAAAAGTCAAACTCGTCCTGTTTTTCCATATCTTATTATATTATATTTAATTGTGAATTTAAAGCAAAAAAGCACGACCCGATTAACGAGTCGTGCTTTTTTCTTAATTAAACAGGCTCTTATTAAGCACCTGTGAGGACGATACCCGAAAGACGGCGGTCTTCCGTAACGATACGACCTTCTTCAATCTTACCATACCATCCGGTCTTGTTCTGACGAACTGCGAACTGGTCATCCGATTCAACAGTAACCTCAGTGGACGAGCCCTCTTCCGTAACAGTGGGGCGAATAAGTCCAGTGTTTCCGCGATCAACACCGATAATGATTTCATCTTTAGTGTTGTCAAAAGTAACAGGAGATCCAGCAGCGGAGTTAACGGCATCGAAGATTTCGTTGTAACGCTGGTTAACACCAAGTTCAAGAATTTCGATGATTCCGATACCGAAAAGAGAAGGAAGGCCACCTTGGCCCATGACTGCCTCACGCATTGCGTCAGTAGCGTCAGTTCCGTGACTCTGATCTTCACTGACAGGATTGTAAGCGATGCTTCGGATGCTCTCAACTGCCTCTGGAGACATGATGAGGTCAGAAACGCCAACCATAGAACCACCAACAGGAGTTCCGCTGGAGTAGTTGCTCCAGATACGCTTGGAGCGAGTAACAAGAGCGTTGAAGTCAGCAAGCTGGAGGCGATCATTAGCAAGACTGCTGATAACGTGATTTCCAGCAGCAGCACTACCACCAACTTTAGTGTCAGCAGCAACAAGCGCGCCGAGAAGCTGGTTTACAGAAGTCTTCTCTTGCTTGAGAAGAAATTCTTGTGCCATGCGAGTAAAGACAGCGGAAACAACGTCAACGCGAGCCTTACGAGCATACTTCTTGTCGAAACTCCAAGCGGAGTCAAGAGAGTAGGTCTTGAATTTCAGTTCATCATGTGCGGGGAACATCTCGTTAGAGCTAAGTCCTCCAGCAACAGTCTGTGAGTGAACACGAATGTAATCTTCATCAGTTACGTCGTGCAAGAGATCAAGAGGCATCGAAAGGTTGTCATCTTCGCTGAAGCTTGCAGTCGTGTAAAGCGACGAGATGCTAGGAGCGTTATTAATTACTTCGCTGATAACAGGACCAACGAGTTCTGCAACGGTAGCCTTTGCCTCATAAGCAACGTCTCTGTCCTTAGAGGCGATAGCTTTAATAAGTGCGATTTGATCTTCGGTTTTATCTAGTTTGATTTGCATTTTTAAAGTCTTTCTTGAGGTTTATGGGTTAAGTTATACAGAGAATTTAAGCATTGCATATGGACCTGCAAGAGAGTCGGTTGACTGTTGAGATACACGAAGACCAGTTCCAAGGATGGTTCCAACTGTGTCGGCTTTCTGTTGGGCGCTTGCGGAAGCTGCGCTCACACCAGTGATTTTACCGCCAGCTTCAAGAACAGCAAGATCGCCAACGTTAGGAGCGACTCCACCAGCAAGACCCCTTACGTTAACTTCAACGGTTCCGCGAGCAACGATAGGGTTAGATTCTCCAGAGACAACGCACTGAAGCTCCTCTTTTTTCTGAGGATAGAAGTGAAGGCTTTCACCGTTTTCATCAACTTCGCGAACGTCGCGAGTGATCATGCCGATAACAACCCCACCGTCTCCAGTTCCAGCAGCAGTTACCTTACGAGTAACTTCTGGATACTGAGAAGTGGCATTGCCAAGGCTATTTGCGAAAGCATCGGGACGATTAACGTAAGCAACAGGATCGTCAGTGAGGTTTGCAGCAGAGACTTTAACAAAAGTTCCAGCCTCTCCAGATGCAGCATCCAGAGCGAACATGTTGACTTCGCTTTTCGGGTCGAAGTTTCGATTAGGAAGTAGTCGAGTAATTACTTGTGCCATGATGTTTTATTTTTAAATAGTTTGGATTATTTGGTTTCAAGTTGAAGTCCACTCTTTTTGAGCCTGTCGAAAAGACTTTCTTCAGTTGAATCGTCACCGTTGTTGTTTGTTACACAGGAATCGGAACTTTCGGAGGTTTCAATTTCATCTTCACCTTCTTTTTCTTCTTCGACTTCTGCGTCAAACTCTTTAGCTTCGCTTTCGTATTCTTCGCCTTCGTCCTCTTCAGAAGCTTTGGACTCATCAATTTCGTCATGCTTCTTTTCAGCTTCCTCTGCTGCTTTGACGGCTGCGATGGCTTCTTTTGTTTTGTCAGCAAAAAGAATTTTTGCTTCGGCTAGATAAGATTCAAAATCTTCGTCAGTTTCAATATCTTTGATTTGTTTGGCTATGATTGCCTCAACTTCTTCGTTGAGTTCAAACAGGCTCGCCATTGCTTCCATGCGGTGATTATAGTGTTCAGCGGCTTTACGAGTTTCCAAGTCAGACTTCAGAGCAATGAGCGATTCGGTTGCAGAAGCGAGTTGCTTTTTAAGTTCTTCCATTTCTTTCTTGTATTCTTCCTCCCTCTCTTTAGCGGCTTCACTAGAAGATTTCCAATCTTTAGCAGCGTCCTCAAGAACGGTGACAAATTTTTCGCCTACAGTAGAAGCGGTTGATTCGTTAATATCGAAAGAACTAATCTGTTCTTCAATGTGCTTTTTCAATTCGTTAAATTGCTCTTCGGTCATAATATCACTATTATCGTTTTTATCGTTTACAGGAATTTCTCCGTTTTCGGAACTTTTTTTATCACTATTGGATATTTTTTCTCGATCTTGTTTATTAACTAAATCTACTAAAGAATATACCCCTTTTACTTCAGCAGCGGGATTTTCAGTCAAAGCCGCTCCAACTGGAATTATTTTTCCATCAAACAATCTACTAACAGGCTCGTCTTTTTTGCCACCTTTTCCACCGCTTGATTTTAGTTCTTTATCATACTTTTCGTATCCGGCAGTGCCTTCTTCGTAAACGTCACATTCTGATAACAACTTACTACCAACACATACTTTATATTTTGAAAATGCAATTTCCCAAGAAGAAGAATAAGCTTGATAAGACGAATCTTCTGGATCAGAAGCCTTCATTATCGCTTTAGCCAAATCTGGATATACATGTTTGTATATGACGGCGGCTACTGAAATAAAGAATGGGTCTTCTCTATCTAAAAAATCCTCTACTGAGTTTTCCAAGTAATCTGGTTCTTTATCTGTAAAACTTGCGTTTACAATGTGACCAACAATATCAGGCTTAAAATGTTCAACATTCAAAGGCTTATGTATGAACTTTTTAATTATTTGAGCAGCACGGACAGTATCAATCCCGTCTCCATTTGCGTTGAACTTATTCACAACGCCCAAATTGAAAACAACTGGAAGAAGATCAAATGATTCACTTACATCTACTTCTTTTGGGAAAAGGCTACTAGCCTTAGAAATAAAAGCCGCCTTTGATACTCCCATTTTATCATAGTCAGAAGAATCAATCGCACGAATGATGCCTGTTAATTTAAATTTATTATTTGACATTATCTATTTTTGTGGAATGGTAAAGAAGAGCAGCGGCATAGTCATCAAGCTGATGCTCTGCTGCAAGACTTAATACACTAGGATGAGTGCTTAAAGTTAAAAGTTTTGAGTTATTTAAAATAACTTCTTGTAAATCTTGCTCCCAATCCTTAGCGTCAGAATTTATGATTACTGCACTACAAAGATCAGTTATAAGCTTTTTCTTTTCTTTGTTGAAGCGTGTAATTCCTAATTCTTTTTTGTAGATTTGTTTAGCTGTAGATTCAAGACCCTTAGCTGCTTCTACCACTTTGATCAAAGAAGAGTTAGAATAAGAGACGGTTCCCATCGGCCTACCGCCAGAAGGAGCGGATACGGTTGCGGATTTCTTTTGGCTCATGCCTGTTGTTTTCTTTTTCTCATTGGGAATTTTGTTTATTGAAATAGCTTCAACATCTTCTGCGTCTTCGCCCACATCCTCCTTTATGAGTGCCTGACCACCAACGATAGGAACATAATATCCCTTTTCTCTGGCTTTGAGATATTTCATTTGAGAAGCTTCCATTTCTTCAGATTTCGGGAAGTGACCTTTATTAATGGTTTCCATTCCTTGCTCTGGAGTTAGAACGCCAAGCTCCATCATACGAGCAATAAGCCTTTGAGAACTTTCTTTTGCTATTGTCTCCTTTTTGTTAAAGACAGCTTTTGGGACTTCTCTGAAGCCCATTTTTCTACAAACCTTGTTTATCTCAGGTTGTAAGAAATCTTTTAGAAATCTTGATCTTGAATCTTCAAGTCTCTCGAAAAATATTTGAACTTTTAGTTCTGTATCAGAATACTTAGATTCTCCAAGAAGAATGTTTCCTAAACCTTCTTGAATATCTTTGTTAAGAACTTCATATTTCTCTTTGCCCATGACCTTTTTAAGATCAGGCTGTAAGAACTCACCCTTAGTGGTGTAATCAGAAACAATGGCTCGACCAACGCTATTGCTTTCAAGCAATTCACGCATTGCAGCTACGTTCTTATGATTGATTCCTCCTTTATCTGGTTCTGCGCCCATTGTGATAAGAAGAATAACATTTTCAATAGAGCGAGCCATAGCTTGATCTATCTTTTTAAGTTCTGCCTTTTTGTTTAGATCATCAAGAACAGAAAAGCCTAATGGCACAGCCAATGGTTCGTAATCCTGCTTTTTGTAAAACACAGGATGAAAAAGTTCTACGTCTAAGTCTAGTAGAATCTCTTGATTCAAAGTGTTGACTGCATTGTAAGACTCAATTTGTCTTTTAACCTTTTCAGAAAGTCCATCGTAAATTTTCTGAGCTTCTGGATCGTCTTCTCTGTGCTTGAGTCTAGCAATTTCAAAAGGCGTAAGTGTTTTAGTATAAGCAAAGCTACCAAAAGCCAATTGATCTGCCACTTTGATATCAGATGGATTTAAAAGAATATATTTTACTGGAACCTTTTCTTTCGCAGCATTAGAAGTAAGCCCAAAGTTAGTTATTGTTTTAGGCATGACGTTTGCATCCAATTGATAAAAGTATACATTGCCAGAGCGATAATACTCTCTAAAAAATTGTTCTTTTAGATCGTGAATGCGAATAAGATTTAACCAAGAATTAATAAATTTACGACTAGATGCGTTTCCACCTTTTAAATGAAGCTCTGAATCTGCAAATTCAGAGAGAAGATCAATAGTGCTTCTAAAGACAGCAATATTAAAGTAAGCTTTTTGACAAAGAAGAACGGCATCAGAAACTCCAACGCAGTCACGGCTATAGTGAAACGGAAGTAAACCTTCGTCAATATTAGCATACTTATCCCTTATCCCTCCAGTAGCAACAAGGTTTTTGCTTCTGCTTTTCCGTCTTCCGCTTGGATTGCTTAATCTACTAGCACTAGCGTTTGATTCTAAATCTAGAAGCGGATCTCCAAATGTAAACGGCTCAAAATCCGTATTAACATTTTCTACAGATTTTGCGGGTGTAGGGTTTTGCAGCTTTCCTTCTGATAAGTTGTTCCAGTATTCTAGATTACGTTTTTTATAGGGACGCTTTGCCATGTCTACTTTTACACAAAAAGTCACTAAAGTTAAAAAATTGTTGACTTTTATATCTTTCTGTATCTATTTTAAATGTCTCGAAACGAAAAAACAATTTCAAAATTTTATAACATTTAACTATGGTTAGCGCATAAGATATCAATCCATCATTCTTTAAGTGTAAATTAAAGTATGCATTGCATCAAGATCGACAAGAATATTGTTATAGATAAAGATTTTGAACCGTTCTTCGAATATGCCAAAAATTACATAATAAAAAACGACGGACAGCTAATCATTAAGAATGTAAAATATTTAAGAGAAGGAGGAAGGCACAGCGGCTCTTGCGACGGAGAACAAATTATTATAGCAGGTAAATGCAATAAATTTAAACAGGTTTTCGTGCATGAGTTCGCCCACTTTACTCAAGCTGTAGACCAAATGCCATTGTGGGAAAGCGGGTTGGACACTACTCCTTTTTGGAAATGGTTACAAAACAAAGAAAACAAAGACGGCATAATATTGTGGGACCATCTAGTAGACATTGTTCTTTTAGAGCGAGACTGTGAGCTAAGGTCATTGAAGCTTATAGAAAAGTTCAATATTCCAATTTGTCCTAAAGAATATGCCAAATGTGCGAACCTTTATTTATACTATTACCACTTCTGCTTTTTAAAAAGAAGATGGGTCAGTAACTATTCCAAGGTTTACGAGTCAGAGCTTTTCGCTAAGATACCCGAAAAAATTATTCCAAAGTCAAAATTGTTAAATATTGATATGGATATTATGAAAATGTTTCAAGACGTTTTGACTTGAAGACTTATAGTTTGAAGTAATTAAAAATACCTTTTGTATAAATGTCTTCTAAGATTGCCTTTTCTCTATAAAACACCGTCTCATCATAATTAGAGCCGAAATAAGGCTCAGTGATAACAGAAGGACAATGAGTGCTTGAAAGAAAGCCCGAGCCTCTATCGCTAGAAGTTTTAGCTTTGATACCCCTATTTTTCATTTGTGGAGTTTCTTCTGCTTGGGCTTTCAGCAAAGAATCGGCCAAGGCTTTAGACGAGTTGCTGTTATGCCAATAAAGATATTCGTAGCCAGCGGCGCTTGGAGATGCACTATTGAAATGCAACTCAAGAGCTATATCAGAATTATATTTTTTGACTTCACCAGCAATCCAAGACATAGCAGAACTATATCCACTACCTTGATAATAATCAAACACCTTGCTTTCAATTCCAACTTCAGCTAGTTTTTTTTGCAATCCATAAGCTATAGCTCCATTATAGGTATGCTCTGAAACACCGTCTGTATTAATCGCGCCGCTATCGCCGCTTCTACTATGCCCTACACAAATAGCAACTTTTTTTCCGGTTGGTTTAACTGGAGGATCAATTGGTCTATCAGGCTCGCTGTTATTAGGAGTATCCTCTTGTCCCTTAATCTCGTCTAATATTGATTTAAATTTACCGCTTTGCCAAGCCATTGACCTTTGAATATCTTCAAGCATTTCATACTGATCTTTTGAAATTTTCATCACAATAAATTACACATTATATATCCTGTAAATAAAAATAAATACATGTAAATTCTGTGTAACCATAGTAAATGACACGATTTTTATTTTTGCTTTACCCGATAATCATATTATTCCTTTCTAGTTGTGGAGATACAAGTAACCAGAAAAAAAATAGACCGATAACAAGAAAAGAGGCTATCTCTGTTCAAAAGATTGTTTTCAAAAATATTTACGAGGGAGTGCCTAAGTGGGAAGAGCCTACAAAAGAAGGCGTAATAGAAGGTTTCAATAAATCAGAAGGCGCTCATAGATACAAGACATTTTTCGAGGAGTCCGATAATGGGATAGGGCTGCGAGTAACCTATTTTCCAATGAAATTCGGACCTCGATGGACCCCGCATTATGGAGGGCAGACTTTGGGGTATTTTCAGAGAGGCGTAGGCATCTTAGCACCGTCAGTGGGTTTCACCGATATGTTTCAAAATGATCCCAAATCTTTGTCAGACGTAGCCGCGCATGAAGCCGACCACTTCTTTGGAAGAGAGCATACTAAAGATTATATTGGGTGGAAGCCTTGGCCTACAGATCCAGTGGATTAATTATGCTCCGAAAGGAGTAAAGGTGTCAAACATCTGCTTCTCTTCCTCTGTGTTCATTGCATCAAAGTAAGTCTTTATGAGCCAATTGCCCAAGACCAAAGCAGAGTAATTATCTTTTCTTGGTTTATTAGGGCCAGTTTGACGCGACATGTGAGGGGGCAACCTAAAGGTCTGAGAGCCTTGTGGGTTTGTCACAACTTCAACATTTGCACATTGCTGTTTAGTCTGTTCTATTTTAGAAACTTGATGATCTAAGAAATCAATCTTAGCAGCGCCAGAGGATTGTTTTTTTACCCTAGTATCCCATTTTAAATCTTCAATTGGAATATTCTTTTTTCGCTGCTTGTTGAAATTTTCATCATGGGCTGGAGCCGCGAAAAGTATTCTTTTATGGTCAATATTAGCTTGAAGTAATTCATTGGCTTGCCTGATCCAATTAGAAGAAGGTTTTCTGAAAATGCAATACTTGTGTTGAGTCGGCGCTAATTCTCTTTTGAAGGTATTTAAATCTTTAACATATGTCTCAGGTTTATCAAACTCACCTTCTGTTTCTATTGCACTAAGATGAATTTTATTATCCTTGAATAATTCACTCTCATTACAAGCAGAAACAAACTGAACGCCGCCAGCATAATCCAATACAACACATTGCACATTAAAATTACTTATTAGATAATGAAAATATTGAATATGTTTTTTCAATCCTGTTCCAGCAAGACCGTAAGCATGGACCAGACAGCCCTTTTGAGAGCTTTCATCTAATTCGAATACTTCCATAGCAAAATCATCAGAACCGCTGTCCTCAGACCAAGAGGGGTCTATTGCGACCACATACTTACGATCAGGGTTTCCCGCTATCTGAACGAAAGGCGCATCTCCGTCTGGAACTGTGCAAGCTGCCATTTTAGAAAGTTTAAAATATGAATCTGATTCTGATACGAATTGACCTCCATATTCTTTATTGAATATTGCCTCAGACATAGTTTGTTTCGCTACTTGAAGCTGATTTTTGTCATAAAGAGCCTTTGGTGCACAATCGTAACTCAACTGAAAGATGATCCTGTAAGCATCTGAATCAAACTGTTCATTTTCATCGGTTCTTATATCAACACCTAGTATAGCGTCTCTGTATTGACAGTAAAGTTCATACATATACTCAAAAGTATAGGAAGGAGAAGAAAGCATAATTAATTTGTTATTGACCCATTTATATCTATCTTCCTCTTTCATTTTGCCACTGGCAATCAATTCGTCTTCTAAGAATGCCAAATCTTCTCGTTCTGTTGGGTTGTCGATAACCCCAAGAAAAGGTAAAATAACCTCTTGAAAAATATTTTTTGGGATATTTAAAAACTCGTCCAATAGTAAAACAGAAAAACGAAAACCTCTAAGTCGTGAACCGTCTGCTAAAGGTAGCGCCATAGCTTTGCTCATTCCACAACTCAAAGTCCATTGATCTGTTCCTTTTTGCAAAGTAAACAAAGGAGATGCCATAGCAGCGGCTGGTTTCTTTAATATGTCCTCACATTTTTGCAGTATAAATTTTGCTTGTCTAAAACCGCTAGAAAGAACTCCAATATTTATACCCTGTCTAAACATTAATTGAAGCATCACATAAATCGCAGCAGACCAAGTTTTAGACATACCGCGAGATAACACAAACATTGAGAAGTCACCAATCATCATGCCTTTGATAAGCATTGCTTGAAAGGGGAAAAGTTTCATCCCAATAATCATCTCTGATGCCAAGGAAATATTATTTCTTAAAAATTTACACAAAAGAACTTTAGCTTCGCCCTCTTGGATGAAACCCTTCCTCTCTAATATTTCTTCGTTTATAGCCCTCGCAGAATATTCCATGCGATGACTTTGAATTCCTTTACTCCAAGCCATGTCTTTGATCTAAAAAATATTGAAAATCACAATCCCATAAAATAGGACCATTATATAATATACGTTTTGTTATATCGTTCGCTTCTTCTCTGCTATCGCAGAATACAATTTGACTAATATCAGGATAAGACAGAAGAAAGTCTCTGAGATTATGAAAGATGTAATTTAGTTTGGAAGGGTGCTTAGAGCTTTCATTTTCTTGTTCTATTTGCTTTATGCTTGCTTCAACAACTACAAAAAGATAAGAATCAAACTGTTTTGCTCTTTCTACTTCTTGTTTAAATCTTTCATAACCTTTTCCAAATGTTCCTTTGAAATCTTCCAAGCTCTTTCTATCTACGTAAGTTTTATTAAAATAATTTCCAGAAGCAACGTAATCTCCAAAATCTAATTTGTTTATAATATTATTTTTGAATTCAAAAGGCTTTTGTTCTCTGGTGTCTACAAAGACCGTCATTTCATCTAGCCTCTCGTCTACATCCCAAAAGTTCTTAGGCAGTTTCTCTGTATATATTTGTTTTAAATTAGATTGATCAGCAAAACAAGCACAAGATTCAAATATTTTTTTTATAATATTAACGCCAGAGAGATTAGTAAATTTAAAATAATTATGACAAGGTATGAAGTCTATGTTTTTATGTTTAGCATGAGCTAAAAATTCTTCTAAATATACTTTACGAGATTCTGAAACTGGCGCAGAAGAATAATAAGCCTCTCTGTTCTCTGATGAATTGAAAAATGTAGAGAAGTATTTATCTTTGTTCTTGAATTTTATTATAGATCCATCGTATAGGTCTAAGCGAGGATGGTGGGTATGGTAATATACCTCTTGACCTCCATGAACCCTAAGATGAGAATGAAGTCCTTTTATTGTTTTAAATGTAGCGCCGCATTGTTTACATGTAACACTCATAACAGTTCTTCTTTGCTTATCCCAAAAATACGGGCCTTATATTCATCTAAGGACTCTAGCCTATCGGCTTCTGTTTCTTCTAATGACAGCCTCTGTTCTGCCATCATTACAAGCCTTTGCCTCTCTTCCTCGTCTTGAAAAGCTTCTACCAAAGAAAGAATGTTTTGAGTATTAGCTCCTTTTTTCTCTAGCTTCTTGGCTCGATCACCATTTAATTTTTGAGTCAAGCTTTCGATCCTTTTTTCGCAAGCGTTTAGCTCTTCATTTGTAGCCTTAATATGTTCAGTAAGGCGCATGTTAATATCTTGACTCTCTAGCTCTTCGTTTTCGAGCATATCAGTAAAGATGTCCATCCTGTTCTGAATGTGTTTGGCCCTAACAAAGTTAGAGCAAATCATCATGTAAAGGTTAAGCTCGTCCGTGGTCAAATCTGGCTTATCCCATGTGGCTCTTACAAATTCTGATTCAAACAAATCTCTATCTGAATCTGTCTTATATGCGTTGATTGTTGTAACTAATTTATGTATGTTTAGATATTCAAGAAGCTTCTCTGTATTTTTTCTTTGTTTTGCAGTAAGCTGATCAGGGTTCTCTCTTAAATCTGTCCCGCACCATTTGTTGCACCTCCTAATCGCCATAGGATGAGATTTTGGTGAATGCCATTTTCCATCTGCTGTTTTGGCGCTTGAATCAATCACATCTGGTCTAAACTTTTCTAAAAACTCAATAACTGACCTGTGATTTGCATCTAATGATTTAACGTCAGGTGTTTGAAATACAACTCTTGCAATCTCAAGAGGGGTCATTGACGAAGAAATCTGATTAGACATCAGAACGGACTTTTGACTATCTGTTAACTCTACGTTAGTTTTTTTTGTGCTTTTGGTTGTATTATACTTCATTCCCTCTGAAACAAGGAAATCTCTAACCGCACGACCTTCTTGTGATCTACCGTCAAGGTCTTCATTTTTGAAAACGTTTTTGGTGATCTCAATCAGGTCTTGGGTGACTTTAAAAGTATTTCTAATAGCCTCCCTCTGCTCTGCCGTTAGCTCAACCATTATTCAATAATATCCTCAGATTCAAGTATTTCACGCGCTAGTTCAGCAAATCTCTTTTTTAGGTTATCTAATTGTTTATACCGCTTTTTCTTTTTGGCGCTTTCTGGTTTGAAACCCATTCTAGAAGCCACTTCATCGTCAGACTTCTTTTCTAGAAACAACATCGTGTAGACTTCTTTGTGTCTTTCGTTGTTTAATTGGTCTAACAATATTTCGTGTAATTTATCTGCGCTTTTTTCATAATCGAATTGATCATATAATTCTGTAGAAGCAGTTACAACCCTACCTTCTAGGGGTAGAGGCAGCTTAACATCATAAACTTTTTTCTTCTTTTTTAGCCACTTAGCATAATCTGGGCAAGAACTGTCTTGTTGTTTAGATTTTGTAAATGCACATCCGTCTTCAGAAACATAATGCCTACATCTCAAACAAGGTTTAGAAAAAGTAAGGTAATGATTCCTTATTAAATTTCTAATTTGATTTTGAACAACCTGTCTGCACCAAGGTTTAAACGGTCTTTCTTGTATCCATAAATCCCATTTCTCATTGATGTGAATGCGAATTATCTGTTTTACATCATCGTAATCAAACCATTGAATAGCATCCAGTTGCCATTTACTTCTATTTACATCGAGAAGCTGATCAATCTCTTCGATCTTATCTTCGAAGCTTTCTCGCATGTCATCACTTGCCGATTTCCCTGCTTTTAGTCACCCTACCAGATTCTTTCATGGTAGATTTAACTGCATCTTTCCCCTTGAAGCCTTTGGGGCGATGATGCCGCACAGAAGGTGCTTGTGATCCAGCGATGGACCCGAATGTAGGAAAGCCAGAGTTGTCTACTTGAGTAGACCAGCCTTGAGATAATTTATCCTTGTTTAATTGAGGCATTTGATCAGATTCTTCTAAAACCTCTTCTTCTGGCAAATTAGCTTTAGAAACGATTGCGCCGCCTACGTTAAAAGGTCGCCCACATCCAGCGCAGAATTTAGGCTTAACGCTTTCAAATAAGTTTTTATGTCCACACTGGACGCAAAATTCGTGCATCATTACAAAAATTTGGTTACACGTAATTATAAATGGTTGGAAACATTATTACAATTAAATAATTTGTTCTATTTGATCTAAAACAAAAGAAATAACTTCGTCTCTTTGGATATCTTTTTTATCGAAAGCCAAATGATAAACGCCATTTTTCTTAGCTATCTCACTATCGAAAAGCTTACATAGCTGAGAAAATCCTGTATTTTTAATATCACTTTGAAAAGCGTCTCCACATATAAAAAGCTTTGTTCCTTTGTTCATTCTTGTTAGAACTGTAATCAATTCTTTCATTGTGGCATTCTGCATTTCGTCCGCTACAACAACACGCTGTTTCCAATCTTGTCCTCTAATAAAATTAACGGGAGAGCCGATCAACGCATTGTTTCTTTTAAGCCTTTGCTTGTCAGGGGTATTAAGCATTTCATCAACCTTTTCTTCTAGTGGTGCTAAGTAAGGACTGAATTTTTCGTCCTCGCCACCTTTAAGATAACCTAAGCTACGTTCGGCGGATTCAACAACGGTTCTTAGATAAAGAATGTCAGAGCAATCTCCATTGGACCATAGAGATAAAGCTGTAAAAACTGAGAGAAAAGATTTAGAAGAACCCGCTGGACCAGAGACAAAAACTATTTTAGTCTTGGGGTCTGACATGATTTTAAAAAAATCATGCTGCTTCGGAGTAAGTTGTATATGCCTCATATCGAGGCCCGACCTAGAGGTTGATTTCCCAGCCATATACCATAAATTACACTTCTAAGTTGACTTCTAGATAAAACTAATGTATCATTTTGGTATGATTTCTTTTCGCAAAACAAAAGAGGAACAAATCAACTTAACAGAAGACGAGGCTCGCGATATAGCTTGTCGTTATCTACGTAAAAAATTCTTTCCAGAACTTACGATGGTTGATATTTGGACAGAAGTTTATATTGAAAGTGATGAGATACGCGAAGCGGGAATACACCCTCATAAACAAGAACGCCTTTCTGCAAAAACAAAAAGGGTTCTCACAAAAAAAGAGAAATTTATCTGGAGCCTTATCGAGGATCTGGAGAGAAAATATTCAGATCGCTCTTGATAATTACTGTCCGTCAGTGAACTCTCTCATACTAAGCTCTTTAGCAGAAAGAGGCTTGGCATCCTCGTCCAAAATGATAGAGCCGTCTTCTTGGATAATGTAAGGAAACATAAGGTCTAGATAATCAGTTACTTCCCTACTAGAAGTGATCCCTTCTTTTTGTGACTCTAGAAACTGCAAAAGTTCATTAGATTTAACAAAAAGCTCAGAAGCGTCTGTTCCGATATTTTTAAGAACTTTCTTTGTATCATCCCATCTTTTTCTAGGAAAAGTTCCATCCATTCCCCAAAGGGATGTCATCGTAAGTTGCCAATTTATCAAATTGGATTGGAATATAGCAGAAGGAGCTTCAAACAACTGAACGGCCCTTTTGGACGTTTCTGCATTTCTTCTCTGTGTATTCTTAGCTTTCTTTAAATCTTCGTCGTTATCGTCTAGTAAGCTCATATTATTTTTATATTTTTACACTGTATTAATCTTAATTGGGTAATTTTTAATACATTAAGATTTAACACAAGTAACGTCTACCGTAGCTACCCATTTGATTGTTTTACCTGTCTCGCCTGTAACCTTGGCTACCAAAGCTTCATTAGTATTATCTGCTTCTAAGGTGAAATCCCAAGTGTTAGCGCCTGTAGTCTTTTTGTGAAAGTTTTCACTTACAGTTTCTATCAATGCTGTCGTGGCTCCATTTCTGTGTATCCCGCCTTGGATTTCGAAAACGCAAGAATCTGTCCCGTCTCTAGCGGCGAGTGTCGCTACGAAAATCCAAGTCTCTCCAACATTCAAAGTCATCCTCTGGGTTGCGCCAGAACCATCGAGGAACAATTCTGTCTGAGTGTTATTTGAAGTAGTGTTAGCAACAACAAACTTTGAAAATTGAGCTTCTCCAAGTCCAAATCCCCCTTTAAGACCGCCTCCAAAAGCATATTGACCAAATTTGTCTGCATTACCTTTATAACCACCAGCTATAACAGCATAATTTGCGGAAGCAGTATTTTCTCTTCCTCCACCTACAGCAGAATATTGACTGCTAACAGTATTGTCAAAGCCTCCTACAATAGAAGAATAAGTCTGAGTAATATTGTTAGTATGTCCACCAGCTATAACCCCGTAAGGACCACTTGAAGTATTGGTATCTCCACCTCCTATAAAAATATGATTAGATGTAGCTTGATGATCTTCTCCACCAACAACTGTTGAATGTGTTTCACTTGCTAGATTATTTCTTCCAGCACCAATAAAATTGTAATCAGAAACTGTTCGATTCGACCTTCCACCCACAATTGCAGAATTTGTTGATGATGCGTTTACAGAGTTGGAGCCGCCACCACCAATGAAAGAATAAAATGCACCAGTGGCAACGCTGTTTGTTAATCCACCCGCAATAACGCTGTGATGTGCGCCGCTGATAATACTATTATTTTCTCCTCCTAAAATAGAAGAATTTGCCGCACCAGCAACCTGATCTGAGGCAGCACGGAGTGTTTGAAGGTCTACAGAAGACTCACCTCGCGAACCGCCAAGACCCCCTCCAGATACATTTGGATCTCTTGATCTAATATTATGATCATTGGAATCAGTCCCTTGAACCACACCCGCTACACCAGAAACGGGTATGGCGTTCATTGGAACACGAATTTCTTCATTACTCGATGCTGAGTATCCAACCACAAAGTCACCTGTAGCTGGAGTCAAACTTTGTGCGAAGTCTGTAAATTTTTTATCTGCCATAATTTACACGCTTATGGCTGCTATTCTCTCAGTGCCATCGATAGTTTCAATAGAATCCCCACTAAAAATGGTGACCAAGAAATCGAACACATCTAGATCCAAAGGTCTATGACCAGCATCGTCTGGGACTTTCATCAAACTTTCTTGTCCCAATATTATGCACCTTTTATTGAATTCTCTCCATATATGGTTTTGCGCCCAATTATCTTCAAGATTGCCACTCTGATAATCGGTTACTATTCTATCTTTTAAAGTAGAAAGATCGGAGGCTACCGCCACATGGATTTCTGGAACTGTTATAACAGGCATTAGTCACCTTTTTCCTTTTCTTCTTTTTCAAGTTGAGATAACTTATTAAGTCTCTCTCCAAGTATTTTTAAACAAGCTAAAAATTCTGCGTCTAAGTCTAGAGTATGCGAAAAATTAGGTTCGCCTTGTAGTTTAATTCTTTCAAATAATTCTTGATGTGTCATATAATATAATTATATTTCATCTTCTGAATCTTTCAACAAATAATTTTCTAATTCCTCTATAATCTCCAATGCGTTATCTTTTAAATAATTAAGTGCCGCTGCTGATTTAGGAAGAATGTAATCACCATTTTCGTCCTTTTCACCAAGTTTGGAAAATGGAACAGCAATTGATTTCTTTTCTGGACTTTTATGATTAACTTCTCCCTTATCAATATCCATAGGGACTTGTGTAACCTTAACTAAACCGTTGGGTTCAGAGGGGATTAAAAGCGGAAAATAAAGTTTGTCATAATTTCCGGTTACTACTTCTGGATTCGGATTTTCAATTGATTCGCTCATGTTTATTTTTTTATAGGATTATCCTTGTGAAACTTTAATTACATGTCCTGCGCTTGAGTCTACGTAAAGGCGACCAGCAGATGCAGGATCAGATGTGGGAAGGCCAGTGAAGTCTATATTTGCGCTGGCAACGATGTCAGCTAGTTCTAGTTTTCCGCTCGTATCATTCACTGTTCCGTTGCCGAGTTGCATGTGACCCGCAGCACCACGCGAGAAGGCAATATCTGGGTTTCCTGCGGCACTATCAGAATCTGAAAAGCCCAGAATGTTGTCGCCACCAACAACAACCCTGTGGTTACTGAGGGACAAAACTGGATTGCTGTCGGTTGTCCTAAACTCAACTCTGGAACCGCTCTTTATAATAGAATAATTCACAGAATTAAGGTTGCCATCGAGCACAAGCTGCTTTCCGCTACCTACAGCTAATTCCTCTTCTACATCAAGCACCCCATCAATCGTGACCGTTCCAGACCCGCCGCCTACAGTTATGGTGGAACCATCGCTCAGAATAATGTCGGAGAGTTCTAGTGTTCCGCTGGTGTCATTTAGTGTTCCGTTTCCTAATTGGATATGACCGGCTGAAGCTCTGGAGAACGCAGTATCAGGCGTTCCCGCCGCACTATCAGCATCTGAGAAGGACAAAATGCTGTCGGCACCAACAACTATCTTTTTGGTGCCAAGGACCATTAAAGCGGTAGTGTTGTTGCTTCGGAATTCCAAACGCACACCGCTCTTCAATATACTGTAGATCGAGTTACTACTCAATCCTGTTCCGCCATCGAATGCTATTGGTTTGCTTGAATCTACCGCTACTCCTTCATTCAATTTGATCTTGCCGTCCAGATCAACAATACCAGACCCGTCGCCTACAGTTATGGTGGAACCATCGCTGAGATCAACGTTAGTCGTTACTGTGACTTTGTTAAAAGTAGCATCGCTACTTGTCGCTAAGTTCATAGCAGATAAAATTTGACTAATTGTAGTTTTAATCTCACCTGTTCCCGCGATATTATGCCCAACTAAAACGACATCGCCGCTTGGAGTAGCTTCACTTGTAAATTGTGTAAAATTTGTAGCCATTTATACTTGTTACACGAAAGGCCCATCATTGGCTATAAAATTTTCGTTATTAGAGATCATAGTTATCTTACCAATTTTATCTTCTATATCTTGATCATCGGTTGCTATCCAATGAATCAAACCGTTTTCAATTAGCTGACCATTATAAATATCTTGTATTTCCGCATCTGACAAAGCCCTGTTGTAGACCCTGCAATCAGCATACCTTCCTTCTCCATCTGTATTACTTGGAACACTTGGGTGATTTAGCCCAAGCATAAGGAAACCATCAGAGATTGTATCGTTAGCACTAGCGGTTGATTGAAAGGCTCCATTAAGAAAACATCTAGCTCTTTCTGAGGTGGCTTTGCTTGTATCAACAGTGATTGCTAAATGATTCCAAGCTGTAGAGGTATTTGCTGTAAGATCGCTGTAAAAATAAGGATTCCCATCTCTAGCCCCCCAAATTATAAAATCTCTAAAATCCCAAGTTAAAAAAGTTTGGTTATTTGTAGCCTCTCTAATTGCGAAAATGCTAAAACGACCAGTATGTGTTCTTTTTATCCAAAAAGCTAAAGTTAATTCTGTTTCTGTTCCGTTAAGAATTTTATCCTGAGAACCCACAAAAGGAGATGGATCTGTTCCAGCTAATTCTATTGAATTGTGACCAAAAGGTGGCAGATCGTTAAGTGGTCCACCGTTTACAAATCTTGGATTATTGTTTTTAATTGCAGACCTATGCTTGTGACTGTAATCTAAAGTGTCATCATTATCAGAAATCCAGCGTCCAATCAAATAAGAGCTAATATCTTCAAAATTATATACAGATTGTATTTGACTTGGTGATAAAGCCTTAGAAAAAAGTCTAACATCGCAAGCCTGACCATCAGAACCAAAAAGACTATTATGACCTATCTCTCCAATACTAAAATTAGAGAAAGTATCAGAATCTAAACTTGTAGGACCAAAGCTCCCACTTGCGGCTAACTCTCCATCAACGTAAAGTTTAAGCCTGTCTCCCGAATCTTGTGAACCATCAAAAACCATCGCGCAATGAACCCATCCTGAAGAGTTCTGTGTTCCTGACGCAGAGGTATTTCCGCTAGATGTAGTAACTGAAGCCGTTATCCCTGCTCCGTTCCAGATCAAGCTAACAAAATTACTAAGACTGACTATACTGCCAACCATGAATCTATCTCCAGCGCCTACACCGAATTTTTTCATCCAGCATGTGAGCGTAAATTCAGTAGCACCTCCTAATTCTTTAACATTTGCAAAACTAAGGTGGTCTAGTGTCGAACTACTAAAAGAATAAGAGTTGCTGCCAAAGGTTCCACTAGGAGCTTCATAAGTCAGAGGTATAATAAATCCATTGCCATCAATCAACTGAATATCACCTGTTTCATCAATCAAGATAATACGGTCGATTTCTAGATTTATTGGCCTAAAACCAGCATCCGTAGGGACCAGCATAAGATTCTCATTACCCGAAAGATGGCATCTTTTATTGAATTCTCTCCAAAGATGGTTTTGAGCGTTATTATCAGTTATTACCCCACTAGAGTAAGCTGATTCAATACGGCTTCTAACGTTGGACAACTCTCCTGCTGGTGCGCTATGAATCTCGTCAACGGTAATCATTCTACCTTTAAATACACTTCTTTACTTGACTTTATGTGTAAATTATATTATCATTAATATCATTTCTAAAACCCCATTATGATTAAAACCTTAATATTAATTTGTATTTTAGGCACCAGCACTGTTGCCCAAGAGGCTAAAAAGTGGAACGGAAAATATTTCAAAAAAGGACAAACAGCGCGCTGTGCAGATTTTGTCGGAGAAGTAATTAAAAAAAGCGGAGGAACCCCACCTGTAGGATACCAAAAATGCACATCTTGGTTAGGTTGGGGTAAAAGGGTCAGCTTATCAAATATTCAAAAGGGAGACATTGTTATCTATTCAAGTAACGGCAGATACAACCACATTGGTATTTATATCGGAGATAAGAAAATTATTCATAGGCCGACATCAAGTAGACCTGTCGGAACTATGAGTTTGTATTATAGAAGAATTATTGGAATTAGAAGAAAATGACAACTTTTTATTATGTCGCGGGTGCATTTGTTTTACTATTAGCTTACTGGTCTTTCGGGCTAGTAGGCAAATGGTGGCTAAGTAGAATCTTTACGTATATTTACTTGGCCTTGACGATTTTTCTAGCTTACATGTTTTTTGCGTCAGAACAAAAAGCTTTGTATATTACTGGTTCCCTTGTTGCGTTATTTCTATCAATTTGGTCTTGTTTTGTTAAATACGTTATTCAGTTTCACATTCCAGAAAAAAGAACAAAGATCCAAAACGAATATTTCAAACAATTACAGAAAAAAAATGACCGCGATGATTTATAATCTGTGTTTATAGAAAGCCCTGATTTTAACTAGGGAGCTTTCTTTTTCTTGTATTGATCAGATACATAGTGGAACACGCAAATAAACAAAAGCACGGAGATACCAAAAGGATAATAAACATTATCTAAAAAAGCACAAAATGTATCTCCTGTGTAGTCGAAGTCTGCAACTTCTAGGAACGCGGTGAGATTACGCGCCGCCATCATAAATGAAGCTATTATAAATAAATAACCAGAAGGTGTGTAAAGTTGCTGACATTTAGCCCACAACACCAAAAACCCAACTCCAAATTGGAGTAGTGTAGCTATGGCAGTGATTATACTAAATAACATTAATCTATTTGTCTTACACGGAAAATAAAGAAGAAAACCTTTATTACCTTTGTGGTGTAGTTTAGAACACGTTTGGAATTATCTTGCCATCATGAGCGACTTTGAATGGTCTTGCAGATGGGGAGAAAAGCGTTTGATTGATATCTAAGCCCATAGCATCTGCTATTGTTGCATTTAAGTCTGCTACCTGATAAGGAGACTCTTCTATCGTCATAGCTTTATCGTCTGTTTTGCCTATTGCTTTACCATCTATCTTACCTCCAGCCAGCATACATGAAAAGGCTCTTGGGTAGTGGTCCCGTCCACTGTTGACGTTGATATTCGGTGTTCTACCAAATTCAGTAGCAACAACGATCATTGTGTCTTCATAAAGACCTTTATCTTTTAAATCATCAATAAGAGCGGCGATGCCTTTGTCTACCTCTGGAAGTTTAGTGTCTAGTCTATCAAAGTTTTCTGTGTGGGTATCCCAACCACCGTGCATCACTTCAATAAAGTTTACTCCCTTTTCGACCAAGCGACGAGCGAGCAAAAGGCTTTGCCCGAATCTTGCGTTCCCATATTTTTCAGATGTCTCTTTAGTCTCTTGAGAGATATCAAAAACTGATAAATCTTCGCTGTCTAGAATATTAAAAGCCTCTGCGTAAAAATCTCTGTAAGAAGTAGCCGTATCATTTGGCTTGAACTTAGAGTTCAGTAAATTAAGAGCGTCTAGCCTATTATTCAAAAGCCTATCATCATATTTTAAATCAAAAACGCTTTTGGCCTTTGAAGGATCAGTAATTGGAAGGGGCGCTGTCCTAGCTGGCAAAAACCCATTCAACGGATGAGATGGATCAGGATTTATCAAAACATTATTAGGCAATGAATTATCATTCGGCAAAAGATGGTTAGACCATGCTCCCAAAGAAGGGTGTATAATACTGCCCACTTTCCTGTAGCTTGTGTGGTGTAAGTATTTACCCTGAGAGTGCGCGCCAGTTTGAGAGGTCATAGAATTAATCACAGCAAAATTTTCTGCTCTTTCTGCCAACAACGGCAAATTGTGACCAAATTTAATTCCGTCAACCTTTGTGTCGATGATTTCTGTCGCACCTTTAACTTCAGCGTCGGATTTTGGATCGAACGTGTCGATATGACTCATTCCTCCATTCATGTAAATATAAATTACATTTTTTACCTTCGGTGAAGGTTTGCTTGCATAAGAATTAAAAGTAAGCCCTAAAGTAGAAGCTGCCAGAGTTTTTGCGAAGTGTCTTCTTGTATTCATTGTATAAATAAAAATTCATTAGAGTTAATTACCGCCCAAACAATATCAGCGGCAGAAAGTTGACGTAGAGCAGACTTCTCTTGTAGAGTTGGCAGTCTGGTAAGGGTAGATAAGAAAATATTCTCAATGGAAGGGTCTTTCATCAAGATCGAATCTTTATGGGACAAGGAATTTGTAATCTCTCCGTTGATAAGAAGCAAAACTTGACCAGAAGAGCCATTTACTGAGGAAGAATCAATCAGTTCCCGCTCTGAAGCTCCAAACTTCTTCAAAAAGTCGGTGCGTCTCTCTAAATCTGACGCTCTGACGATGGGTAAGCTGCCAATTTGCTTTGGTCGTGGTAATTTTCTTGTAAAATCCCTATATTCTTCCATAGCGTCGATGGCACCCTGTCCAGTTAACGATGCCAAGTCCAAATTTACGAAATCTGAGTAACCAGAACGGTCAATTGGCATTGGAACACCGCCAGCGATTGTAACCAAAGAGTCCCACGCTTGTTCTGCGGTGAGCCTTCTAGTCTTTATGCCGTTTTCTTGCTTAAAAACGTTAGAAGTTACCAAAAAGTGTAAAAATAAGCGAACATCATAGTTCAACTCTTTGAATTTGTTGGCGAGCTTCCGCGAAAGCTCTTCATTTTTGGAGGCAGCAATATCAACGTTAGCCAATGGGGTGATCAGCGGATCGCCAGTAACAAATGCCCACAATCTATTGGAAGCTGCAACAGAGAAATCGTGCTGCTTGACGATCCATTCTGCAAAAACGGCTGAGTCGCCACTTTTTATAACATCACCGAAAGGAGTATATGGATTAACCGGACTATTTGGCTCTGCATCATCATATCTATAGTCATGCGGTAATTTTAAAACGGCATTTTGATTTTTGAAGCTGCCATAACCATTTCCACGCAAAAGTTGTCTAATTGCATTGTCTACTCTATCAGTTTCTCTGATTTGCTTGATCTCTTCATCAATTTTTCTGGAAATCTGAGTAATAGAAGGATCACGGGTAGTATTTTGTGCAAAAAATGCAGCACTCTGATAAAAGTCCATTTGAGTCCAATGGCTGAACGGATCATCGTGACATTGAGCGCAAGAAAGGTCTTTGCCAAGAAAAACTTGCATAGTATAAGAAAAATTGTCCAGTGGCATACCATTGTCCCGCGCATAGTATCCTGCGGCTGGATTTTCTATCATTTTGCCTTCTGCGGTCAGCATTTCGCGAACCATTTGATCGTAAGGCTTATTTTCCCGAATATTATTTTTTACCCAATCAATATAAGGATAAAACTTCAAAAAACCCACGCCGTCGATGTTTGCCTTGATTCTAAACAGATCAGCATAGTAATTATAAAAAGACTGAACGTAGTCTTCGCTTTTAAGAAGATTGACCACTAATTTGTCATGGTCAGGACTTTGTAAATAATTTTTAGTCTCCTCTAAAGTCGGGACTCTACCCGCTAGGGTTAAATATGTCCTTCTCAATAAAACTTCGTCTGAAACTTGCTCACTATGAGCATTACCTGTGAATAAAAGGACAGCCGCCAAGATTTTTATGAAAAACTTTCCCATATTTAAAATTATACACTAAAATACCGGCATAACAACTTACTTTTTCGGGTTTATCATAAGACCTTTTCTTCTTTCCGAACAAAGTGAGGCTCCCGATTTTTTGGGATTTATTTTTTTGGGCAATGGAATTAATAATTATATGATTTTAAATAAGGGGGAGGGGGTATGTTGAGTGTGGGGGGAATGTAATTTAATTTTTTGAAATTGGGTTGTTGACAATGTTATGGACCCCCCTCTGTTTGTCTAACACAAACACAAAACACTAGATTCTAACAAACCCACACCCTATGTAAAAATATCTTGTCATTCTCTTAATGTGTGTTATAGTAAGGCATGAACAAAGTAGAAGTAAATCAAGAGGTCATCTTCAACGGCACATGGGCTATCGTATCTGATATAGATGAGGATGGCACTGTGTGGGTTGTAGACGAGGATGGTGGCGAGCATGAAGCCACCGCTGATCAGCTTGATTAGCACATGGCGCGATTGCGCCATAGAATACAATAAAAAACAATTGGCTTTTAACTCTATCCTGTGGTATACTTAGGCATGATCAAGGAAATGACCCAAGACCAGTTCAACGCTCTCGCTGAAAAGATTTATCTCTCACGGCGCGAGAACAGCCCGTTCACTGTGCATACGCAGAAGATCGCGGCCCTGTCCGATGCCGCAAGCGAGGCAGAGTATATGAAGTATCATCTTCTAAGCGTTGACGTTTTCAAGGTGGGCTATGCTCACCTTGAGACGGTTTAATCATACAAAAAAAAACTTGCACTAAATAAAAAACTGTGGTAAATTCTGGCATGACAATCGAACAACTAAAGAACAAGATGGCTCGCCTCAAGAGCGAGATGGATCGCATCGAAGACGAGCGCGGCTTCTCTAACGTGCCAAGCAATCTCAAGATGGAGATGTGGGAGCTAAAGAGCGCCTTGCGCGCCAAGCAGCACAACGCGCCAGAAATGGTGGACGGTGTGCGTGACGCACTCGCGAGCCTTACGGTTCGCCGTTAGTTAATAATAACATGACAACAAACCAACACTATTGGATAGACCGCTTGTGCGAACATGGCTTCCGCGTGCTAGACATAGGCGCGAATGAGAACTCCCTAGCATATACCAAAAAAGGCAGAGTCTGGTGGATGTATGTTGGTGACAGTGTTAGTGACATATATGTTAGGCGCTTGCACCTCTGGGAGTGGGCGTTTCGCAACGGCCATGTAAACTACGCTGAGTGAGTCATAACTCGTTGATACTCAGGCAGTTACGACGGCGCGCCCCCAGCGCCGTCGTAAGTCGTTGACGCTTAGGTAGTTATGAAGATACCGATTCAGTTACCGTGCCAAGTCGCGATACGCAATCGCGCCATATAAAACAAATAAAATATACAAAAATAATTTGTGTTTTCCCGAGACTGTGGTATAGTAGGGCATGAACGAAATTGAATTCACTAAAGAAGAAGGAAAGAAACTAATTAAGTTGCTTTCACAGCAAGTTGAGAGGGCCAACGAAGGTTCTAAACTCACGATGGTCGTACAAGATCACGACATCTCTATCCAAATCAAATGGGGGGGTGCTTTCTTTAACAGCGGTTTTTATCGCTCAAGAAATGGAGTAAATAAGGCTCTGCTTCAAGCTGTAGAAGCAGGCAAAAAACTTCCATTTTAAACTAAAAAAAAACTTGTGTTTAGCTCATAATATAGTAAATTCTACACATGGACAAGACATTCATTAACAAAGATGGCGAGCGCATCGAGTGCGTAGAGATCACTACGCTCTACCCCGCGACTCAGTTTCACAAGCGTAACGCACAGCAGCGCCAAGATGCTGCCGACCAGAACAACGGTGGCAAACTAGGAAACGCGAAACGTTTCGCGGTTATCAGCCAAGGCCAAGAGGGTTGGGTTGACATTGACAGTAAGGTATGGTGGGTGGAAGACTTCAGATAACGTGATCGCGCCATATACTTGAATAAAAATTTGTGCTATCGTTACATCATGGAAATCAAGAACAAGGCTTATCTAATCACCCTCCAATCTGGGAGCGGTAATGAACTCAAGATAACACAGCATGGACAAGGCATCTTTGACGCTTGCCGCGATGCTATGGAGGATGTATGTAAAAGGCGCTACGGCTCCAACGATTGGGAGATCGTAGAAGTTAAGTTCTTTGATAAACTATACTATTAAAAAAATGAAAGATCTTTTCTCTTTACTCATATTCGGGATTTATTCTATGATTGGAATAATCATCATTGCGATTTTCGTCAACTATATCCTCACCTCTTACTAATGAAATACCTCCTCCTAACACTAGCACTGACACCAACACTTGCACTAGCAACCGCACCGCAAAAGCGTGAGTTCCGTCCGCTTCTGCCTAACAGCATCATAAAAAAAGAAGAGACTAGCAAACTCCCAAAGTGGGAAGAGGGCGACAAGCGCGAGCCTGATGCTGGCCTATTCCCCACGCCTAGCTTCGACTAAGGAAAAGCCCGTTGTAAGTCGTTGAACGTCAACGAGTTACGACGGCGCGCCCCCCCCGCTGTCGTAAGTCACTGATAGTCAAGGAGTTACGCAGATTGCGTTTCAGTAACCATGCCAAGCGCCGATACGCGATTGCGTGATGCGAATTGATTAAAAAATATATTGATTAAAATAATTTGTGTGGCATAGTGGGGCATGGATTACGCAGAGAGAATCGCAGAAGTATACGGAATGACCCCCGCTGAAGCGGAGCAGATTGAACGTGAATTGGCTGAGTGGGAGGATGGGAAGTCTCAGGCCGACTTTGCAACCAGCGAAAACCCTCATACCAACCCTAACCTTTCTCCTGCGCAACGGGCGCATCAGGCGGCGAACGCTTCCCACTTATCATGCGATTGGAATCCCGAAACAGAGGAGTTCAACCCGTATCCGTTGGGTTCAGCGGATTTTCGACAATACGAGCGGGAGTTTGACAGGCTCATAGATTACGGGCGATCAATGGGTTATGATGTCTAACCCGTTGAGCGCCAACGAGCTATGGAACATATTACGCTCTATTTGGCATTATCTCATTCATTATTAGCTCATTTCCCAAAAAAACTTGTAATTTAAATTTAATAGTGTATATTACCACCATGAGCAAACCTCTCAAAAATAAAGCTGCCTTTGGTCGCGGCCCTGCCTTTGTATTGAACAAGGGAACTAAGGTTGTGCCTTCTAAGAAAAAAGAACAAAATAAAAGGGCTTGTAGAGGAAGGGATTGGTAAAATGCTACCTTATAAAAAATATCGTTCGGCTGGTTATTCATGGAAGCCGCGCCAGTTTGAGAGACAGTTTCTCAATCGCGAGGCTGATTATGAAATCGGAGACTATTACTGGTATTGGTCCCGCCCTTGCGAAATTGAAGTAATGGATATTGAAAGAGAACAAGAATATTGGGAACAAGATAATGTCAGATACGCA
>VTLG01004064.1_pt1 | contig 41858 bp, 51 predicted proteins | sample 4694571 | NCBI WGS metagenome assembly VTLG01 (sample SAMN12604809, study PRJNA352737) | marine metagenome | biome: ENVO:00000447; feature: ENVO:00000209|ENVO:00000569|ENVO:01000036; material: ENVO:00002151; isolation source: viral sequences binned using virsorter ...
GAAACGGAGATTTCGGGCGGGGCATGAGTAAGGCCAAGCGCGAAGAGTTCGAGCGCAAGTTAGCCGACGATTTCATCGAGGCCATAAAAGAGGGCAAGGTTGGAGCATTCGGAGAAACCGCATGGACTAAACTCGGAGGCAACGCTATGCCTCACAACCCGCAGGGTCGTCCGTATCGAGGCATTAACACAGTCATTCTCTGGATTAGCGGGTTCGAGTACACCTCAAATACTTGGGGGACCTATAACGCTTGGAAGGAGGTTTCGAGGAAACACGCCATCCGGGAGAAGCAATTCACCGTTGAGACGAATAAGGACGGTTCGACTTGGAAGAAGACCACAGAATACTATGGGGTCAAGAAGGGTGAGGGCGGCACAACGGTCGTCCTATGGAAACCCTCAGCATATCGAACCGAGGATAAAGAGACAGGGGAGGAAGAAATCAGACAGAGCGTTCTGATGAGGTATTTCACGGTCTTTAATCGCGACCAAACAGGACTTCCTCCTGAGCAAACCGATGTTGAATTAGAGGATGCGGAGGATTTCACAGATACCGAGGCAGAATTGGAGTTCTGCCTTGAGTACTTCATCGACAATCCATTTAGGAGCGCAAAGAAAATAGGAGATTTGCTTCCCGACGGCCACAAAGCCGAGGAACCATGTTGGGTCATGAAAGAGGGGACGCCAATTCTCCTGAAACACGGGGGAGATAGGGCGTTCTATACCTCGAGCGCAGACAGAATCGCCCTCCCGCTACGGGAGCAATTCGATTCAAACGGAGCATATCTATCGGTCAAGGGCCACGAGATTATTCACAGCACAGGTCATCCCCTGAGGTTGAACCGAAAACTCGGAAACACCTTCGGGAGTGAGGACTATGCTAAAGAGGAGTTGATTGCTGAGTTTGGGACCGCCATGCTTTTAGGCTCATTCGGCATACAGGGCGAGTTGAGGAATGTTGAGTACATCAATAATTGGGCGACCGTGCTGGCTAAGGAGCCACGATTCCTAATGACCGCTGCGCAGAGGGCGCAGAAGGCGGTCAACTATGTTCTTGAGCCGTGGGTTGACCATGTGATAGAAAGAGATGAAGATTTCGACAGGATGGGTGAGTCCCTAAAGGGAAAGACCATTGAAATTGACGAGATGGCCCACGAAAGAGTGAGGGTGGCTATGCTGGAGGAAGAGGAATGACTGATTTTCGTGACCCCCCTTCTATACCTCGATTCGACTTCAACGCCAAAGAAGAGGAGGAATACCTCGACAACGGGTGGATAGATGGTGAGGAGATGGCTGCTTTGGTCACCGAAATCATCATCGAGTCCTGTAAAGAGGAGGACTATTACGACAGGCCAATGAGAAGGATTCCCACAGATGACCTGCCTGAATGGTATCTCAGCAGGAGTAATGTAATCGACAAACTTCGTGGCCTTGTTGAGCAAAGGGACTACCTTGCCGAGATGCTGCGACACTTCTTCAACGATGTTAGGAGAAAGAATGACCAAATCGAAGACCTAAAGGATAGACTCATTTGGGCGCATCTCTGCATAGGAGATGGGACTGATGACCCATATCCGGAGGATGATGAATAATGGAGATTTGTCTCGACTGCGGCTGCTATGTGTATGACGGTAGAGGCTTCATCCCGAGAAATGTCTGCCTATGTGAGGTGGACCTATGAAATGGAGAGTGACTAAGAAAGTGACCGAGTACCACTACTTCATTATCGAGGCTGACTCTAAACAGGAGGCATTAGACATGGCCGAGGATAATGACACCTACTACTGTGATTCCGACAAAGCAAATGACCTCATTGTGTATGTTGCGTCTTGTCGGCGCGTGAGGAGTGAGGAAGAATGAACGGCGACTTCGGAAAAGAGACTTACTTCCCGACACCTGATGAACCATCTCCGTTCCCAATACTCGAACCAAAGGAGACTTCTATGGTAAGTCGTCATGCTCTTAGAATAGGCGAGGCGTATGGGTGGTATCTCTTCACGCACGAGCGGCCCGAAAAAGAGAGGGTTGCTTACCTTGAGATTGATGGGGGTTCTCGTTTAGTGAATCTCTATTGGTACGGTCAGCGTCATGGTGGAGTCTGCATCGTTTGGGGACCCCGCCCACCCGACACACGGGTCTTCCGCTGGGGTTGTGAGCATAAGAACGCCAATTCGAGAAAAATCGGCATCCAATTCTCAAAATACACCTGTGCCGACTGCACAGCAGTTTGGGAGGTGGACTCAAGTGGATGATTTGCAAGTCGCGCTTCAAAGAGCCTTTGAGTTATGGTGCAGAGCGCATCCGAAAATGCATGAGTGCGACACTATTCAAGACCGGTTTTGGGAGTATGTGTTCGATGAATAGACCAACGCCTGAAACGAGGTGGACCTGCGTGAAGTGCAAAAAGGTCATGAAATCCTACTTTCTCCAAGCAGGAGAAACATACTGCTTCGAGTGCTATGACTTATGGGACCTTAACGGGCCTGCTCCAAACAGGGGGAGGAAAAATTGACGCTGACCAAGAAGCACTTCAAGGAGTTAGCGGAGATATTCTGCGACTTCAAAAAGGACTATCCCTCCGGTCAGGCGCGACTGTTTTGGGCGTTAGCCGACTTCGGTGCGAGACACAATCAATACTTCGACTTGGAGAGGTTTAAGGAGGCATGTGATTACCATGAGTGATTATGAGAAATGCAAAAAGAGCGGCCACGATTGGAGACTATACAACATGGGAGATGAGCCGGAAAACTTCGCAGATTTCCCGGTAGAGTTCGAGTGTGTTGTATGTGAGGCAAGAGCAGAAGGTAATTTGGATGTGAGAACTGATGATGGTCGTTTCATAGAGTGGGTTGCGTAACTCACGAGTGCGAAGGGTTTATATCCTAAGACGGGTATTGTAGATTGTGGGCGGGGCCGGAGGTTTCATTTTCCATGAGGAGGCACATCCCAATAGTTCTCCCCTTTGGCCTCGTTCACACAGGAGAAAAACATGATACTGATAAAGAGAATGAAGTGGCACTCTGGTGAGCGTTTCATAGGCGAGTGTGCTAACAGACCATGTGATGGAGCCATAGACATGGAGACAGGACTACCAACTCACAGATTCATTTTCAATGAGTTGAAAGTCACAGTCGATACAGAACACGAGAACATACAGCAATTCGAGGCGGTCTGCCCTTACTGCGAGGGGGCTGTGCATCCAGAGATAGGGTTGCTGGACGAGGGAAATATGGAGATTGTGAAAAGTCTCCCGGATTGGGATGAGTCATGAGCGGTAAGAAGAGACTTCCATGTGACCAATGTGGCGATGAGCCGTATTATGCGTTCGACTTTTCCGCAGGGAAGAGGTACTGTCTCGATTGTTGGAATGAGGTGAATCAAGGACCATGACTATGACCTGTGAATGCCCTTCGAGTGAGATTAAGGCCATATTCGATGCGGGTCGTCCTACCATGCGCTTCATAGCGACTGGCGAGCCTGTCTATATGGTTGACCCGGGTCCGCCAAAAGTGACCATCACGGATGTCGTAATCGGTGAGTATTTCATCGACATCTGCACCAATTGTGACCAAGAGATACGCAAATATGCGGTCTATTTTGAGTGAGGTATTATGAATCAATATTGCGACCACTGTGGATGCGACTTACCCCTTCTTGACGAGCGGTATATTGTGAGGAATATGCCGAGTGATTTTACTTCAGGTCGTGCAGGTGAGAGTGCAACTCTTTGCATCGACTGTTGGTGGAGTATCGGCTTATGACCTCAGTCGCCTACCAAGCCTATTATTGAGTCACCTTTTCTCTCTCCTGCGAACCGGACGGTAGAGAAACGCGGGGCCGAGAACTCTGACTCAAGAGGGAGTGAACCGGAACTCTAATACGGGGAAAGGCAGTAAAAGAGTCATTCGGGGCCTTCTCACGAGTCGATTTTACGGACGGGAAAGAGCAGAAGAAATCCCGGTCACACTATGGGAGTGCGTCCATTGTGACGCTCAACTTTACCTCATTACGGAAGTTCAACCGAGATATTGCCCAAATTGCCTTAAAAGAGGCTCAATTCACTTTCTCGACGATGTGGAAAATGATTCTTGGCGTCCTCCGGACACCGAATAGTCTATAAACCCCCGCGTGTAGCACGACTCGTGGCGCAAAAGACCAAGACGCGAAGGGGCTCTATGGCTTCAACGGAGGTATTCCCGTTGGCTTATGAAGGAGAACTCCCTACCTCAAAGTTAGAGGCGAAGCATATCTACTTTGGGTGGTGGAGAAGGTATTCCGCCAATCGAATAGAGGAACCCTGCATCGTACTGTGGTCAAAGACGCTGAATCGGAACATACTCATTAGGGGATATGAACAGGTTGGTCGACTGTTCGGACAGTATTACTTTGGAGAGGATATGCCTCCTGAATATGTTGAAGATGCAATCATCGACGAAGGGGTTGAGTGGTTACTCGCATCCCTACAATATGTCTTAAAGAGCAGACACAAAGTCCAATTCACACTCACAGGTGGTGGTAGCCACCCACACACCCCCTCATTATGGTTCAATGGTTATGAGTTGATGAAATGCGAAAGGTTGAAGTAAAAGGTCCCGCCCACAGATTCTCCCCCCGGCATTGTAGACACTGCGATGCTCCGATGAGTACTCAACCACTTCGTCAAAGAGGGAAAGGGGTTGGTTTGTGTATCACTTGTATGAGAGACCCAAAAGTTTATCCGAGGTGTAAGGCAATAAATCGTGCTGGGAAGGCGTGTAAGAGCGTCGGTACTTTCCAATACGACGAGGAGACGAATAGTGGCTTCTGCACCTACCACAAAGGGGATTGAATATGGCATCGGTCAACAAGCATTGTCGCCGGAACTACACTAAGCGGTTCCATATCGGTGAGATTCTCGCTGAGGATGGTGGTTGGTTGACCGCAGCGCAGATAGTGGATAAGGCCGCCGGTAGCAGGCGTATGAGAAAACTGCTTGATACACGAAATAGCGTGTCTATGCTCCTAAGAGGGGTTCATGGTGTTGATGTAATCCCGTGGAGGTCAGGAGTTCCCCAGCAATACAGGATGAGTAATTGGGATGCCTACCTGAATTACATCAGGGGACCCAAATATGATGCCGATGAGTGGCATGGGAATGTATGAGACTATCTATTCTTTTGAATATTTCAATCCCCTACTGAATAATTAAATGGGGCGTAGTGGCCCGGTTTTCTGAATTATGTTAATTCGTGTAGGGTATGTAGACTACTCCTACGCCTCGCTGTAGTTATCATACATCTACTAAGCGAATAAACAGAATAGGCGTGGTAGGGGCGTAGTACCCCGATTTATTCTTTTTGTAGTCTACTGAAAGAATGAAAAGAATTAACGACATCACAATGCTTATATGCTGCGGGGCCATGCCCCCTACATACGCGCACAATTGCTAAGAGCATAAACAACGATTCAGACATAGGAGACAACAACGACGCGCTTACTGAAAGGTGAGCAATTTGGATATTTTTCAAGCAACTCAGAAATACTGTGACCTAAACTATCTGATTGACTTAGAGGACAAGATACCCATTTTCCTGTGTTCTGTTGGCTCCCACATATTCAACTCGATGAATCAATGTGCCACTTGTGACTTTGAGCCGGGTGAGGAGTTCGTAATTGAACCCTGCCCTATGCGACACCCCAATGCGCCGTTTTACACGCCCGGAGCAAGGGCTGCTGATACGCGCCTACACATTCTTATGCGCGGGATGAAGGGCTCCGGTAAGTCAATTCTAATCGACACCTTCCTCGCACAAGGGACAGGCCTCCTATGGAACGCCAAAGGATTCAAGGGTGAGGGCTTTCGCACCATGATAGGACCTAACAGCGTGACCGAAGCCGGTATGTTCGGGTCGGTTGATGAGGACGGAATCATAGTGGGCCGTCCCCTTGCTCGTGAGATGTGTGGTGGGTTTTTGGGCTTTGAAGAGTTCAGCAGTTTGGTCGATGCTAACAAGAAGGACCACAGCACCGACATGATGAATCAAATGCTTACATCCACCGATAACGGTAGGGTGAATAAATCAATGAGAAGTGGTTGGGTGCGCTACACTACGCGCTATACGGTATGGGGTGGAACGCAGCCCGGACGATTCGAGTTAGAGTCCGGCCTTGATAGGAGATTCTTCATCATAGACATAGACATGAACCCCGAGAAGGAATTGGCGTACAAGAGGGCCAATCAGAAGCAGGCCAATATGCCTCAAGATGTAAGAGTAAAGATTCACAACCTTCGAGAAGCCATACGCCGCTTCTTCTTAGAACGGCAGATGGAGGCCGTACTGAATCCCCCTGTTCAAGTGCGCTTCGGTCAGGATGTTCAAGATTGGTTGGAGCGCGAAGATGTGCGTTCATGGGAGGCCGACCTTTTCAGACGATTGATGGTAGGGTATTGGATGATGAAGGAGGATTACAACCCTATGCCGACTTTTGAAGTCACGATTGATGACCAACTCCTGACCTATCTGAATGACGCGGTGAAAATGCGGAGAACCGTCATGGACGCTGATATGATGCTCATTAAGGACACATTTTGGAATCAAGACCTCGCAAAATCAACCCTCGTAAAGGAGGTTGCCCGAATGGTGACCGGTGGGGACTATCAAACTGCGAAGCGATGGATTGAGGAATCACTTCAAGGCCATTCGTGGTATCACGAGTTCAAGAAGAGTAAATCCGGAGAGAGGGGCAGGAGGGGGGTTATCTGCCGGATAGGTTATGAACCTCCACCGACACGCAAGAAACCGGAGATACAATGGGGCGAGTGGCAGGAGGCTGAACAATGAAAACGAGAAAGCACATAGAAAAGCGATTATCTGAATCTCAGGATGATGGGGAAATAGAAGTCCTTAAGTGGGTCCTGAAAGCCCCCGATTGTGCGCTCTGCCAATCACCTAATAGAGTTGAATTAGAGATGAAGATTCATAGAGGTGAAGTGACCGCCGTATTCCTTGAACAGAAGTATGGTTGGCTACCCGGTTCGGTCAATGTGCATCTAAGCGACCATGAAGATTATGACCCTGTGAAGGCCGGTCTGATAGAAGCCATGCGACAAGACACCATCAACACGCTTAACCTTGCTGAGAATACAGCACAGAAGATTGCCGATTGGCTCACAGAATTAGAAGCACAGCGGTCCCCCGAATACATCGACACAGATTTCATCGCTGACGCAACAAGACTCACAGGGCAATTGGGCGGGTATCTCAAGTTAGCGGGTGCGCTAAAGAAGGAGATAGGCACGGATTCCCAACTGCTTCTCGCGCAGCGTCAATTGGATGAAGTCATGTATATCCTCGTTGATACACTTAAGGCACAGCCCGAACTCCTTGACCAAATAGAGTTTAGGGTGTCTGCGCTTAAGGCTCCCGTCATGGACGCGAAATATGAGGTAGTGGAATGATGGGGAAGTATAAGTTCCTCGATACTACCGAAGAAGAGGAAGAGTTCTTCGATGAGGCCATCATAGATATGATACCTAAGAAGGGTAGGCAGAAATGGCGAAAGAGGGATAAACATATAGCGACAAGGCCCATCCCAACCGACTTATTCCCGAAACTTGCAACTCTAATGCAAGAAGATGGCTTAAGGCTCTTCCTGACCGATGAAGGGTATGAATGGTATCACGATGAGTACCGGGTCACCACTACTGCAATTAGAGAGGTATGGGGACTAACGGCCCATCAATGGAGACGGTTTCTCCGATGGTGTTATAAGCATTGGCGTGACTGACTAAGTAGATGCGGGACAAGGAATATGAGTACTATCTCGATACGGAGGAATTGAAAGTGGAAGAGGAAGATTTTGATATGGAGAAGAATGTTGTTGAATGGAATGGGGATGCTTGGGTCAATAGAGACGAAGAAGCATACGGCACGGTTGCTATGATTCCGGGCTGCATGGTCTTCAAGGACGAGTGCGAAAACACAATTGCTGACTTTGGGGCATCATTGGGGTGCAAACACCCTATTCTCATCATAGGGACAGCGACAACCCTGCCGGATTTAGAGGACCAAGACCACCCTGCACCGGAAACAGGGGGTAGGCACGACTTCTTCTTTTCATTCCACAATCTCGACATTATGCGCGTTGCAGTTCCCCGACTTGCCTTTGGTGTTCGATGGTGGGAGGATGTGGTGGATAACGAGTGGAATGCGATGCCTCTTGACATGAAATCAGACTACAGAGAAAACAGCATCTATCCCGACTATGTTTTCGATTCGATAGGGTTTGGGAGTGGCGTGTATGGGGAGGATTAAACCTACACAGCCTAAGAAGTTCAACAGAAGGAGCGCTAAGAACGCACTCATACTGTGGGCAGACGAAACCGATAATCACCCCTTTACGGTCATCGACATCAAGAATAGTGGGGTTCTCGATATTAGCACCGAAAACAACAGGGGCCACAAGGTCCCTCGGGGACACAACATAACCACTAACTCGTTGAGCAATATCTGCGGTAGTTTGGAACGGCAGGGGTGGCTTGAATTGGTTCATCACGAGCCTTACAACAAGACCGGACGGTGCAAAGCATGGAGATTAAGTGGCTGGGGTACTGTATAGAGTGTTGTAAGTGGAGACACGCAAAGCACATCATCAAGAATGTTAGGACGAGTGAAATGAGATGTCGAATCTGTATTACACGACTTCTGATTACCTGTCCCGTATGCAAAGGAGGAGGTAAGTTGAAGCACAAAATCGACGGCTTGGAATCCTGTTTGCACTGTGGCGGTCAGAGGGTGGTTCCGCAGATGGGGGTTGAATCATGGGAGTAATCATCTATGCTGGTGACGATGAGGAGTTCCGAAAGGGCGAGTTCATCGTGATGTACGGTGAGATGACTTCACCACCGACTGCCCCGGAAGTGACCTACATACTACACTGTGAGTCGTTCCCGTTGTCTATGGCGCGGGAATGGGGGCCATTGGTGGAGTATCGGCTTGTAGTCATCCCCCGAAAGGGCTGTAGGGGCATTACCGAAGGCGATAACATCCTGATTCACAAATCCGCGAAGGTCCCGAAGAAGAACTTCAATACTCCAATCAATGCGATGCTGAAATGGGGTGACCGAAACAGGGCATGGAAAGCCATGAAGGATGTGCCTCTTGCTCTTGCGGAGGCGTTCCATAGGGTGAATAGGATTGAGGGGATTGAAGAACAGCGCATTGTCAGTAAGGCGAGATATCAGATGGAAGAGGAATATGCGAAAGCGGCCCTCGTCTTTGGTACGCCTCCGATTCATAGTAGCGTCACATGGCCGAAGAAGAAGAGCAAGGATGATGAAATCCCCTTCGGATTCCGGGCGAGTGACCAATATGCCGATTTAATAATTACTAACGCACCAGAGGTAAGGAACGAACTCCGGACAATAGGACATACGCCCTCTACCGTGAAGAAGCGGAAAGAAACGGTGGTGGAGTGGTTATGATGGAACTCACAGGTTGGGGAGCAATCGCTCTACTGTTCTACATGCCTCTCACTTGGCTCCCTGTTTATTGGGTGTTTATAAGAGTATCTCGGTTTCTCTTGGTGAGAAAATTCTCCAGCCATCTACCGGAAAATGCGAGCGACTCAGTCAGCCTTGCAGCAGCCTCCATGTGGATGGGGCAAGAATAGGGTTAAATCCCACACGCTCTTACCGCCACTGTGTCGGAAAGGAAAAGAGGGTTCAACCCTAACGGTCATGGTGGACGAAGCGGCTCATATCGAAGATACTATATGGGCCGTAGGAGTAGGGGCAAGAGAATGGCTGGTTATAACGCACGAATAAGGCGACATCTGATTCAGATACTCTGGGATGTTGAAGAACCCCTGACCAAGCAGGAGATTACAACCTATCTCAAGAACAGGTGCAAACTCGTCAGTACGCCAAGCCCCATATCGCTCGGCACTATCCTATCCCGAAATCCCCAAGTCAATTCCTCTAAATCAGTCATCATTACGACCGGTGACGGTAGGAGAAGGCGTGTCCCACAGTATGAAGTCAATTACGACTTGATTCGTGAAGAAGAGGATATACTACTAACCCTGCCCTTCAATGCCCTGTCAAAGAAGGAGCAAGAACAGGCCGTCTTGTGCCGGGGTTGCGGTAGGAGAAGGTATTTCAACGAAGGTATGGAGCGTTGCTTGGAATGCACCCGCTGTCCCAAATGATTATAAGCGGCTAACAGTACGGCCCTACATGCAACCTATACGCTTGGAAGTTGATGAGTTTAGTGAAAACGAGCAGTGCTATTTCTGCACGACACCTGTCCCCGAATCGGGAACGAATCAGGATGGTGAGAAAGTTATTGCCCCCGGCATCATTTGGTATCGAGCCAAGACAGGTATGCGCTGGGAGACTGTTGCCGTATGCGAGTTGTGCTGGCGCGTTGCAGAGGAAGTGCGTGGTTGGGATGAATGAATTACCTCAGCGCACCAAAATGAAGACCCGCTGCACGAGGATGATACTCGAAATGACGGCGAAGAAGGAGTGCTCCACATCAGAATTGTATGAGGCCATGAACGAAAGGTGGCCCAAACACGGACCTAAGAAGATGACTGTTGCGAGATACTGCGGCGAATTAGAGAAGCGAGGCTTCCTAACCCGAAAAGGTAAGAGTCCGTTAATGTGGAGATTTAGAACGGTGGTAATGCGATGAAGGAGATATGGGCTGAGAAATACAGGCCGAAAGAACTTCATGAGGTGCTGGCGCAAGATAGCGTCGTATCTGAAATGAAGAGCATAGTCAATGGTGATGCTCCGATGCAGCATTACTTGTTCCATTCCCCCGAACCCGGTAGCGGTAAGACGACTGTTGGGCGCGTGATGGCTAACGAGTTGGGTTATCAATTGCATGAGTTCAATGCATCCACCAAGAAGCAGAGGGGAATTGACTTCGTTGAGGACGACATATCCCCCATGTCCCGCATCGGTCAATGGGAGACGATTTTCCTTCTTGACGAGGCAGATAGGATTACACCGACCGCACAAGACGCGCTGAAAGGAGTCATCGAAAATGCACAGGGGTATTTCATCCTCACCTGCAACGACTTGAACAAAGTTTCACCGTGGCTCAAATCGAGATGCCAAGTTAGGACCTTCACCCCCATACCCGACGGTGAAGTCTATGACCGATTGGCCTTCATCTGTGTTCAAGAAGCAGCAGACCATATCGTTGAAGCCGACCTTAAGGTGATAGTGGAAAAGCACAAGGGCGACATGAGGAATGCCATCGGTGCGCTTCAAGCCGCCTCGTATCTATCCCCTGCTGATAAGGAGGCATTCATAGCATCCCTGACCGTTCCACCAATAGATGCGGGGAAGGTCCTAAGTCTATGCTTCAAAGAGAAGGATGTTCCGGCAGCGGCGGAACTACTATCTACTGCGCCCGCGCGAGAGGCAATTCACTCGGTATTCTTGAAGGCGGTAGACGCCAACATCAAAGACCCGGACAAGAAAATGGTGGTGGTCGGTGCGGCGATTCAGGCGAGGCGTGATTTAATCAATGGTGTTCCCGACGACTATGTGATTTGGGACTTCTGTCGGGTGATTTCTCTATGAACCGGCAGGGTTATAAGCAGTAACGAAGTGGCGGATAGTAGCAGAAAAAGGTGAATTATATGACCGAAATAGATGTTGAACAGATAGTAAGCGACCTTGCCACCAACTTAGGTGTTGGCGAGGATAGATTAAGAACGAAAATGGACGAGGTGTTGGCCGAAAATGGCCCAGCATGGGCCTCGGCAGGTAAGGATGAGGTGACTTGTCAAATCCTGTCCGCCCGAGTTGCGGGCCGTCAGTTGAAAATGATTGGCGAGCGCCTCAAGAAGTCAGGACTTGAACAGTTCGAGGGAATGTTCATCCGTGTCCCCCCTTACAAGGATTGGGCTCAGATAGCATACCGTAAGAACGAGCGGGAACTGACGGCACGGGGCAGCGTAAGCGACCCTGCTACACAGGCGCAGATTAGAACAGGAGCGCTGGTGTATTTCGAGGCTAACGGTGCTGGCTATGTCAGATACGCTAATTCGAGCCTTCTGAACCGCAACGCTATGGTTGAGGGCATAGATGAGGCTACGGTTTCTGAACTACCCAAAATCATACACGAACTACCCAACGGTGACGCATTCTACCTGATTTGGAACAACACTACACCTTCGTTCCCATCAGGCGACGCTAACTTCAAGTACGGAGCACCACGACCTGCTTCGGAAAAGGAGCGCACATCGCATTTCTTGGGCCGTAAGGTTGGTAGCACAGGCGAGCCAGCCCTGATTACTGTGAGGTCATCAGGTAAGACAGCCGACACCCAATACCCGACATTCATACCCGGCACAATCGGACTTCGACCCGGACGGGACGGGACGGTCGCATACGCTAAGGAGTTGAGTGACTTGTTGCCTAACGAGGAAGTGGCTGGAATATTCGATGCCCCTCCATTCGCTGTGGGAGACGATGGCCCCGAAGGTATAGTCACCGAGATGTTGGGCGGACTTTACCCTGACGGAGGACTTCTGCCTTCATTCGGCACTTTGGAGCAATACCACGCTGACCACAATGGGGATAAGGATTGGTGGGACCAATGGATAGGAGTTGTTGGTGAAGTGGTGCATATCGACCCGCGCGAGCGTGGTGGCTACACCGTGACGCTGGGCGACTTGGATATAACTTCAACCGCACCCGGTCAGGACTTGGTGATTCCGGGTTCGCAGGAGCACCTTCTGACTTTCGGATTGGGTTCACAGATTCTCATAGTGGGACAGACATACAAGAGCCGTGATGACGAGATGCGTTTCGTGAGTCATGGTTGGTGGTGTGTTGATGCTGTGGCCTCGGTTGCTATTGACGACGAATCATGGGAGGACTGAGCATGGCGCAGGCAGGTTGGGCTAAGGGCAAAACGAAGGCTAAGGCTCCGGCGAAGCCAGCCTATGATGTTGACCATTACCGTCAGCAATTCGACAAGAATGTTGAACGCAGACTTGAAGCAACGCCGGTCAGAATGGCTCTTGTTGGGAAGGAGAACACCTGTAAGACAGGACTCGCCCTTAGCATGGCCCGAACAGACGAAGAGATTAAGGCGGGTAAGAAGGTCATCCTATTCGACTTCGATTCATCAGCCGAAGCAACGGTCCGGTTCGTCTGTCCTGACGACCCTAATGTAATCGTGCTTAAACTCTTCGACGAAACTGACGATTCTATCTTTGAGGAGGATGGTGTGACAACATCATGGACCGGTTTGGTGAAGAAGGTCAAAGCCTTCGTGACTATTGCCGGTCAGATAGTGTCTGAGGAGGATGTTGCGGCTATCATATTCGATGGGGGCTCAACCTATCTCAAGTGGTGCGAGTTTTCTATGCGCGAATCACTATTGGAGAAGGGCGTCATTGATGACGAAGGAGACTCATTCAATCAGAAGGAGTGGCGTGAGAGGAATCAGACTTTCCGCGACACCCTATACCGAATCCAAGCCCTGCCGGTCGGACGAGTGTTCTTCACATTCCACTTGAAGGACCACAAGCAATACCTCAGTGATGGGGGAGGCAAGAAAGTCCTCATGAAAATTGGTGAAAAGCCCGATTGGGTCGATGGAACCCAGCGCAATATGAGCCAGCAGGTTTTCTTGGCTCGATTTACTAAAGAAGGAGATGAGGCGGCAGGCGTCAAGGCAGACTCAAAACTCGCCGCTAAGGAGTTCGTTGTTCGAGGAACCGTTGAAGAGATGAAGGGGACAGGCAGCGAGTTTGTTGGAACGACCCACGATGTTCTGAGGATTAAGGGTGGCGAGGTCACATGGAATGGCCTACCGGACATGGGGTTAATCTGATGGCCGACTGTAAGTGCGAGTACTGTGCTGATGCAACGGAGGTTGCGCTATTGACTGAGAAGGTTCTCAACTTAGAATACCAAATCGAGTTCCTTGCCCGAAAATTGGCCGACACGAATGAACAAGCCCTAATCGAATGGCTCGGCTAATCGGAATGCTTATAAGCCCTAATGGGGTGCGCGTAGTATGCAGGTTAAGACAGCAGATTTGAAGAGGCTCCTTGAAGTCACTTCGAGAAAACAATTCGTGAATGCAAAACCACAACAACAGGTCATCGGTTGTGTAATTCGACCTTGGGGTGGCTCAACATCGACCGGACACACGGCTAAGACAACCAGCCTCGTCCGTGACGGTAAGACCAGCCTTGCGCAGTTCTCTATGGACTGTGATTGGGAGGAACATGAAGATGCAATCGTTGTACCCGACATTGAGCGCCTGCTGGGAGTTCTTTCGGCGCACGGTGGCGAAGCGACATTAACACAGGACGGCGGTTCCCTCAGAATCAAGAGCAAAGGGAAGCAGACAACCCTTGTTGCTGAACCCGGTAGCCTTGCGTTTCCTCACACACAGGAGACAATCGCCCAATGGGAGGAAAAGTCAATGTCCTTAGCGGAGCAGATTGACGCAACAGCACCCTCGTATAAAATGCGTGATGGTTCCGAGCGGACAGCGTTCTTCTGCGCTGATACCGGGTCATCCCTGCTTCACGAGGCGTTGAAGGCAGACAACATCAACGCACAGAAACTCAATCAGTATCAATTCATCCACGACGGTTCAAATACCCTGAGCGTCAGGGTGGGGACTGACCTTAAGGGTGAAACACACACCATCCTTAACGAGGAATGCCCGTATGACGAAGCATTCGAGTCTGTGTATGAGGGCGGATTAGAGCAAGTCCTTGCACACTATGACGGGTTGGTCAGTCTGTGCTTCTTAGATTTCAGACCGGAGGGACAAGGCATCAGATTGATTGCCCGATTCGACAACGACGATTGGGTGTTTCAGGCTGCTGTCTTGAAGAGAGGGTGATTGGATGGCGCATATCAAACACTCCCCCACATGGAACTTCTATGTTGGCGACCCCTGCTATGTGATAGACGATGCTCGATGGGGTGAGTTCTGCGACCTTCTTTTCGCTAACGAGGGTTATCACGGAGACAACCCTGCCTATATTGAATGGGAGGTTGATGGCGAAACATATACCGTCGAATGCTGGGACAGTCCCGGAGGCGATGGTGTGTGGCAGTTTAGTGGTGGTGAGTGTGGGGTGGATGCCGGTCTTTTGGCGATAGTCCCCCGCGAGTGCTGTGATAGGGCAACAATGGGTGACCCTGCTGGACTTGGAATCGTATTCGAGAATGAACCCACTCTTGAAACCAGCAACAACGACTATGTTGTGATTCTAAATGGTGAGCGTGATTTGAGTTGGTGTGAGTGCCATAACTGTAGCGAGTGGGTGCGTCACGACGAAGATGAATGGTCATGTGACTGTGGCGATTCGACCGGTTGCGAATCATGCTGGGAACCCTGCGAGGAGTGTGACTCATGACGACCATACAAATTGAAGTCCGTCTCCGTGAGGTTCTTGAAATAGACTACCAAGAACTCGAGGACCAATCAATAATTGAGTGGATTGAAAATCAAGATTGGATGCAGTTTATCGAGTGGGAGATAGTATGAGTAATGTTGAACGACACATCATTCGTACCCCACTAAAGGAGCGATACGGCGCACCGCCTTTCAGCATCCTTGACGCTCGACAGGGCTACTGGCAAGACCGCAAACGGTGGTGGACTAAGAAGGGCATCCGGTCAGAGTTGGGGCGGGGCGAGCAGTTAATCGCCATGTCTAAGTCCAACATGACCTATATGTTCGGTAAGAAGCAGTATGATGTTGACCAATTGCAGAAGGAGGGCATCCTTCTAACTGATGACGAGGTTGAAGTTGGTGGTGATTCAAAAGGGAGTGCTAAGACATTCGCTATCGGAGACAAGCAGACATGGAATGCAGAGCAAGAGGCCAAGAAGGATTTACGCGCTATCCCCGGTGGAGGCACAGGGAAAAACAGTGCATGGCTCCATAAGAACGAGGATGGGACAACAAGTGCGGCCCTGCAAGACCCTGATGCGTTTCAGAACAGGGCGTCGGGGACTTCGATATTCGACCCGGTGCTAACCGAGTTGATGTATTCATGGTTTTGTCCTGATGGTGGTAGCATTCTTGACCCGTTCTGCGGTGGTTCAGTTAGAGGTATAGTGGCTGCGCACGGCAACCACGACTACGCAGGCATGGAGTTGCGTTCCGACCAAGTCCAAGCCAATAGGATTCAAGGACTCGAGATATTGGGGGACTCAGATTACCCGATGCCTAATTGGGTCGTTGGCGATGCTTTGGATATTCAGGAGAAAATAGGGGGAAAGCACGATTTGATTTTCTCTTGCCCCCCGTATGGTGACCTTGAAGTCTATTCCGAAGATGACAGAGACCTATCAACGATGGAACATCATGAGTTCCTCGACACATACCGCACCATCATTCAGCGTTCAGTTGAGATGCTCAAGGATAATAGGTTCGCCGTATTCGTTGTTGGAGATTTCAGGAACGAGGATGGGTTCTATCGAAACTTCGTCAGCGACACCATTGACGCATTTCAGTCAGCAGGAGCCATACTGTATAACGAGTGCATCCTAATCACCGTTGCGGGTAGCCTGCCTATCAGAGTACATAAACAATTCGCCAACAACCGCAAACTCGGTAAGACACATCAGAATGTTCTCATCTTCTTCAAGGGTGACCCAAGCACCATCAAGGATGACTTCGCCTACATTGATGTTGAGGACAAGACTGAGGCTGTGGAATGGCTGTGAGCCTATCGGACTTTGAACCACTCACCTTACGGAATTACCGTGAATACCGAACCGGTCTGTTCCGTGCCTACCGAAATCCACGATACTATCAATCCCCGCTCCGTCTGATGCACCAACCCCATGTGTTCAAGGTCGGTTATGTGGGAGATGATGTGGTGGTCATCAAGGACAGGCAGATAATGGGAACGCAGGTTCTCTATTCGATACTGCCCCCGAACAATTGGGAGGTCATAGACGCCTTGACCGAATCGGGCATACCCTGTTTTCTAAGCGACGAAGATGTGCATTTCGCACCTAAGCGATATGGGCTCGTTCCGGTGAAGGACAACATAGAGTATGTCTATCATCTATCAGCGTTCTCAGATAGGTTCGGGGTGAATAAGAATCAGTTACGCCGCCCCTGTAATCGCGCTGAGTCGCTGTGTGAGTCGGGCGCGTTGAATATCCGTGCGTATTGGGGCGATGTTCCCTACGATACGCTGGAATCATGCAAGGCTTTGACCGTCAAGTGGTTAGGTCAACGGGCTAAATCTGCATGGAAACCCAATTATTTCCTCGATGTATTCAATCAGTACGCAGCCACCTCACCTGACCCAGCCCTGCTATTGACCGTCATGCAGGGGGATAGGTGCTTAGGCTACCACCTATCACATAGGGTCTGTAATGGTATCATCTATGATGTCGCCTGCAAGGACTATGAGGACACACCGATTAAGAATATGACCCCTGTGTTACTACACCATGCGTCTAAGGCGTGGGCTGAACGCTTTCCCTCGCAGGTTGAATACCTCAGGGTGAATAGGGGTGCAGCGGTCCGAGGTAAGGCCAGCAGAATAGCGAAGGAAAAACTCCGACCGATGCTTAGTAATCAAATCTACAAGACAGTCCCCCACTTCAAAATGACCCGTGACTTAAGAGACGCTCTATACAACCTAACGAATGAAGAGTTGAAAATGCCCGAGTGGATTTAACCGGCAGGCTTATAAGCCCTAACGGGGTGCGTAGATTAGAAGCGTAATGGCGGGAAGCCGAGAAATTGAGTATAAGAGCAGAAGTAGAAACACACAGCGGACAGAAAATCGTCGTTAATTCAGGCGAAAGAGTGCAGTTTGAGGACCATTGGTATAGGTTAGAGTGCGGGATAGTTGCATCTCGTACTAAGGCTTACCGGGATAGGGAGTGGCTCGTTGAAGCATATCACGGACAAGGACTGACCCTCAAGCAGATAGGAGAAACCTGTGGGGTGAGCCCCATGACGATTAACCAATGGTTGGTCAGGCACGGAATCCCAAGCAGGCCTCGAGGAAGGCGGAAGATTGAATGACTTGCTGTGATGAGTTTCTCGCAGTAAAGGATTTTGATAACTGTTGCCAGACCTGCGTATGTAATTTCGCAGTCTCCGGTTGGGTGATTGTCTGACCGTCACCTTCTATCTATGCGGACCAATTCTTCACGATGAAAATAGAGACCGCTCATTAGCGTGGCGTGAAATAGCATTCGATATTCTCAGCAGTAATGGGTTCGAGGTATTCAACCCAATGGTCAGTGAGCAATATGGGAATGTGCATTACGATGAGCACTTCAAGGAACTCATAGTCCCACGCGACAAGATGATGATTGAGCGTTCTGATGTAATCATTGTGAATTACATCCCGAAAGAACTCAGCATAGGGACCTGCATGGAGGTCATGTACGCGAAGATGTTAGGTAAGAAGGTCCTTTGGTTTGCGGAGGATTCTGAACTGTGCATGAAACTTGAGGAGAATCCGTGGGTAATAGCGCACAACGATTGGGAGTTTGTTAGACCGTTCAATGCAGATTCTATACGGGACCTGTGTGAATGGTTCAGTTGTTTCGGTCTGCACGAGCCAATTGCTCTTGTTGAGCCCAATCATCGACATCGGGACTTCTGCTAAGGCTTATAAGCCATAACACCCACGCATAGCCGTGATAGTGGATAGGTTAGGTGGGAGAAGAGTTGCTGTCAGGTACAGGGACCCGATTACCCTTGACCGAAAACAGGATGTGATTAACGACATCTATCCGTATGGGTTTCTTCGTTCAGAGGAAGCAGAATTGGTGCAGGCGGTCAGTAAGGAAGGTGGTTATACCGGAGTGTATGGTGAGCCTCTGACCAAAGTGGCCCTTGCAGACCCAAGTGAAGTGGGCGCACTAACGAAGAGGTTCTCCCAAACATGGGAATGCAATATCCCCTTCACCAACCGAGTGTTAGTGGATTCCGGTAGGCATTACCCGTTCTACAAGCATCGTGTGTGGTATCTTGACCTTGAATGGAACGAACAAGAAGAAGTGACGGTAGCAACGGTGTTCGACAACTTCATGGGGAAGTACCTAACATGGTTCGTCGCCCCGCCGGGTTCCAACTTCCCACCAATGGTCAAGCAGATAGGGGATAGGGTGTTCGACACCCCCCTAAAGTGCTTCCAAACAGAGAAGGAAATGCTTGACGACTTCTTCCATGTTATGATGAAGAAGGACCCTGATGTGCTGACCGGCTGGTGGCTCATGGGTGCTGATATGCGAGTCCTATTTGATGCCTGCAAGAGACACGGTTGGAATCCGGGGAAAAGAATGAGTCCTCATGGTGCTGTTCGGTATCAGTTTGACGACTATTCTCAGTGCATCTTAGGCCGTCTGACTATCGACCTTATGGTGGTGTTCTGCCGTCTGTGGCGGGTGCAGAATGGTCAGTTGCCCGGTCAGAGCCTTGCTGATGTTTCAGCCTATGTCTTACCTGACGACACCAAGCACGACTTAGATGACGGACATGATACCTACTACACGGACATTGGTAGGTACATCGACTACAACATACAGGATGTGGCGTTGATGCCAAAACTCGACAAGATGCTTAACTGCATCGACCATTTCCTGAACCTACAACACATCGTCCAATGCGACTTCACGACAACCCCGTGGGTGACGAGACTATGCACAGTCCTTCTGATGCGAGATAAGGAGTTCAATTTACAGATACCCAGCAAACCTCAATTCGGGTTTGAGAAATACGAAGGCGCAGACATTCAGGAGCCTGAACCGGGACTGTACGAGTCTGTCGCTATCATGGATGTACGAGCCATGTACCATTCCAATGTTACTAAGTATAACATCTCGTGGGAGACTATCATGGATGCTGAATCAGCCGTGTTCGACACAGATGCACCAACAGGGGCGTTAGGTCGAGCGATGAACCTACTTACCAATCTACGCAACGAGTACAAGAGTAATATGAAGGCTTCGCTAACGCAGGAGGAAAAGGCTAAATGGAACTCGGCCCAATACGCCACTAAGTCGTTAGTGGCCTCACTATATGGCGTGTGTGGGGATAGTCGGTATGGTATGTACCACCCAGCGGTAGCAGCAGCAATCACTCGCACATCAAGGGAGACGCTTGGGGAATTACGAGATAGGTGTGTGGAACAGGGTTGTGAGGTCATTTACGGCCACACGGACTCGGTGTTCGTCACCGTTGAATCCCCCGAACAAGGGGTCACTATGGTTGATTGGATTAACGAGCAGATGTACCCCATCGAAACTGAGTTTGAAAAATACTGTGAAAGGATGATGCTCAAAGCCAAGAACCGATACGCTGGTAAGGTCACATGGACTGATGGTGAGTACCACGAACCTGATTACTACATCAAGGGGATAGAGTCTAAGCAGGCGCGGATGCCTAAGAGCATGAAGAACGCTATGAACACCACGATAAACTCGATGCTTGATGGGAGGTCACAGGAATGGGTGACCGAAAGGGTATCAGGTATCATCCACGACATCGTTGAAGGACGGACTTCACTTGAGGACTTGAAGATGAAGGGGAAACTGAAAAAGGACCTTGAGGATTACAAGACGATAGGTGGAGCGGCAGCGGCGGCATTGTGGGCCAACACCAATCTCGGTAAGGAGTATCGTAAGGACTCGTACTTTTGGGTGCTGATTGATTCTACCGGGAGGTTTATAGGCTTTGATGAAATCGCAGAGTTGCCGCAAGGTGTTCAGATAGGGTACGAGGTGATGGTTGAGCGCTATATCATTGAAAAGGTCAAACCGTTTTATGAGATAGCAGGCTGGAATATAGGACCCTTAGATGACGCAAAGCGAGGCAGAAAAGCAATAGAGTGGTTATGATGAGTAAAGGGCAGAGAACACCGAAGAAGCAGACAGTTAAGCAGATTATGAGACAAGACCTCAATGAGATGGAAGAGAAACTCCAACTGATAGAGGACAAGCACAATCAATTGGTGAGCGTGTTCATTGATTTCAGCAGACATGCCGAGAATATGACAACCCTTCTTCACCTTCACCTGTTGGAGGACGAACTTGCTACGAAGGAGGAATGTTCCGGCTGTGGTATGCAGGTCATCTATCCCCACACATTCGAGGAGATACAGGCGTTCCCTGTTTGCCCTAACAGGATGACCGCAGAAGGCGAAGAAGTGGATGAGTGCATGAACGGCTTCTCGCACATCGAAAACCCGTTCGCATCAAGCGAAGAGGAATAACCTTCACTTAGGTCCCGGCCAATGTTACTACTTACGAAGGATGGCGGACTTCGACTGGGAGCAATTTAAGGACTACACTTGGAATGGTGGAGATGTTCAAGCGTGTTATGCTGAGATTCATAGCGGAGAAAATAGGCAGGTGTTCTGTGTGGATATTAGCCACAGCGGTCTAAGCACCCTGACCGAAGGGGAAATATTGTTGGGCCTTCATGTTGGGGGTCTGTTTCTGTTCACCATCGCGTATGCCCTCTACATTTGGCGTAGTAGCAAGGCTTATAAGCCCCAACGCACATGACACATCATGAGCGATGATGGGATGCAATCAACCTACGACCCTTACAAGGTTGGAGGTGAAGTGAAACTTCGCGTGAGCAAGTCGTCCTTCATGTTAGCCCGCCAATGCCTGAGAAAGTATTGGTGGAACAAGTGCGCCCTACCTGATGTGCGCCTCCCCCCTAACGAGTTCCAAATCAAGGGAACGATAGTCCATAAGGGGGTCGAGGACCTTTACACGGATTGGGACCCTGAAAACGAATACTTGGGAACAGAGAGCGACATACACTTGATACGAGGGATGTTGCCTGTTGGGACTGACTATGACGACACCTTTGACGAAATCGCAGTTATGGAGACACAACGCTTGGATGTATGGGGTCCAAAGCACTTCCAACCGATTGAGGCAGAAATGAAGCGCGAGGTCTATGACCCTGAGTTGGATGTTGTGTTGGTGGGTATGTGGGATGGCCTCATGATTCATCCCGAAGGCGGTCTGTGCATCATGGAACTCAAGACAGGTGACCTAAGCACAGCCAAACTAAGCAGGGTACGCCGTGAACTCTGCTTCTATACTCGTATGCTTAGGCTATTGGGGTATGAGGATGAATACGGACCGGTGACGCACATGATGCTCATATCTTCTGACTGTATCAATTCCCGCACAGCATCTACCCTACTGGCAAGTAAGAGGAAAGAAGTCTATTTGGGTGACGAAAAGGGCATCACGGTCATAGAGAAATTAGGTAAGCGAAGCCACACCGCATTTGAGAAGGACTATGTTAAGACCATTCAAGCAATCAAGGAATTAGACCATACCCCAAATTGGAGCGAGTACTTCTGCGCTAACTATTGTGAGTTCTATCTATCCTGTGATGAGGAATTGCATGGTGGTGGCGATAACCCGACAATAGGATGGGTAGGATGACGCATGAAGAGAATAAGTCCTTTCTCGCTATATGTGAGGCCTGCGGCAAAGAGACTTGGTGGAACGCTTCGGTCGTTTTCAATGTGGGTATGGTCGAGGGGAGGAAATTAGGTGTTAGCACCATCAAGGAGTGCATCGAATGTGGAGCAATTGAGCGATATGACGGAACTTCTGACATTTCCTCGTGAGATAGGCCTCAAGAGGCAACCCTGCAATTCCCTTTCCCAATTCAAGGAGTATATCCGCAAACTGAACGGTAAGGCTGACCTTTACACCAGCCTGTATGGATTCACCGACCTTCAGGACAAGGACAACACCGCCATAATGGATAGAGCATGGTGGGACTTCGATTCCAACGACCGCTATTCCATAGAGCAGGTCAAAGACGATGTTGCCGTTCTGCTTAGTCGATTGCATGGTGATGCTCGTTTGGTCGCCACAGGCCGAGGGTTTCATGTTCATCAGTTGTTCACCGTGCCGGTAGATTCCCGCAGGTGGAGACATACTATCGACCGCTATCAGCGTAAGAAGGCAGAAGGGCTCGTGACGCTCGATGGGGTGGGTTATCCCCGAAAACTGTGTCGAATCCCACACACCTACAACGCTACAAGGGGACGCTTCGCCGTGATGGTGGATTCAAGTTCTTTCATGGCGACTCCGCATACGACTCCTATCGCGAGTCGTCCGAAAGAATCACCCGCCGCACCACTTCACCCGTATTGGGGCCTCCAGCGCGGTGGAAGTTTCGACATCAGGCGTTGGGCCGCTGAGAACCCTGTTGATTTGATGGGCGACTGGAATGTTCAGCAGGTGACGGTCATAGAGGGAACACAGGAGGCTATCCCTATGATACCCTGCCTGCAACGGGAGATTGAACTATCGAATCCCCCACACCACATACGCGTCGCATTGGCGCAACACCTGTTCGAGCATTTGCGAAACTTTTCTGACCCCGCTGCCCTGACCGCAGAACAGAAGGACCACATGGTCGACTTAGCGGTTGCTTTCATAACGAAACTTGAGTGGGGGGACTACAATGAAGCGGTCACACGGAAAGCCTTAAGAACGCTCGTGTCTTACGGCAGGTCCCCGTCGTGTGCGTGGTTCTGTAAGCGTGGCCTCTGCGCTGCCCCGTGTTGGCGAGATGATGGCACAAGGCGAGATTTTACATAACGCTTAAATAAGTCGTGTTCTCGTATAAGTGTTGTGGAAGACCCTTGTTTCCGATGCGGAAGAGAAGGCGTTCAGCCGTTGCATGGCTCCATGAAGTGCCTTGAGTGCGGATTGGTGCATGATACTTGCTCCGAAGGACACCCTTTTTGATGCGATGTAGTTATAACCCATTACCGAAACCCGGTAGTATGGGCGACTTACCTGACGGATTGCTCATCGTTGATGATAGGGAAAACGATAAGGTCATCCATAAACTCATCATGTCGTTGGGCGATGCTAAGACAGACCCCGAAGGTAAGGTGTTCGTGACTCGTCTTAAGACAGGAGACTACATCATCGACGATTGGATTATCGAAGCGAAGGAGATTAAGGACTTATCAGCATCCATCATCGGTCAGGGCCGTACGAGAACTGTGGCCGCACAACTAAGGGACCAGCAGATATACGGGCTCCAGCATTTCAAGACCCCATACCTTGTGGTGTATGGTGAGACTAAGGACCTAAAGCCGTTCTTCCATAAGGGCTCTAAGGGTGGTAAGCAGAACGCGGTCATTCAGAAGGCCCGAATGAAGGCAAGGATAGCGGGATTCAAAAAGAGTTTCCTCTTCCGATTTCCCGCTACAAGATATTTCGAGGTGGAATCGCTTGATGACTTCGTGGCTTGGCTTATTGAGGCATATACCCAAAAGGTCGTTCTTAAGACTCAACCGACCTCATCTTCGGAATAACCGCCCGAACCATCAGGCATCCTGAGTTTATTGCTGGCGGCCCTGCCCCTTCTTGAGTATGTGACATTCCCCGCAGTATCGAAGTCAGCATCACTTGTACCTGACCTCCAGCGTTCCGAAGTCTCAGTCATCCATCCCTTTGTGTTATCCTTATTTTCGACTCTTTCCTCGCTGGTAAGTCTACCCAAACTCTTATCCTTCACATCTTCGCTGAATTGAATCTCCACACCCTTCACAAGTAATGAGGCAAATGGGGAGTCATCTAACCCATCCTTCGTTGAAAGCAAACCACCACCGGGGACCCTTCCCATAGTCACCTTGATTCGATTACCCAATGTCCCTGCTCCTTCAACATTCCTTGCAGAGAATAAAGTCACCCTTTGAGATTCATCGTTGGCTGTGATATGCACAGCCTTTCTCTGCCTAAAGCCGGTTTCAATACACTCCATAGTGGTGAACAGAGTATATTTCGTTCCGCCTCCTGTGGTGGGCGCAAGCACATTCACCGCGACCTTTATTCTATCGTTCGATACTGCCTGTGGGACAGTTATGATGACCGAACCCTCGTGATAGTCTGCCTGTGCGATACCGCCGTCGGGGATTTGGGACACACCGGGTAGTGTGAATCCTGATGCTCCGAATACAGCACTACCGCTTCCTGTGGTCTTGGTTTGTCCTATCGCCTCTTTAGAGGACACCCTCTTAGTTTTCTTTGACCTGCGTGACGCAATAACTTCCCCACCACCCTTAAGCACATTCGCTGTACCCTTACTCAATCTGTTGATGCTGACCCTTCCGCCCGTCATGGTTGCCCCCTGTCCTGCTCCTCCTTGCTGGTCAGGTGCTCCACTTATACTGTGATGCCTTGCTCCGCTTGTCTTGGCGGGGCTGATTGTATGGCCCCCACCTACACCTCCCCTATCCGGTGGTGTCAAGCCTCCCCATCCCGGAGCCCAATCGTCTCTGAAATCGTCACCCGGTAAGACAGGCAGACCATGAATACCACCACCAGAGTCTCCGCCTTCATCCCCGGTTTCAGGAGGTCTGCCCGGAGCGATAGGTTTAGGCATCTGTCCTCCAAGACCAAATAGGTGAGTTCCTTGTGACTCATCCTTCTTGAGCCTCAGTACGGTTCTTTCAATCCTTTGCTCCTTCTGCGACCATTCCACTTCCATGATAGTCAGATTCTCATTCAGATTCAACACGGAATCGGTATAAGTGACCGTCCTACCCGGTCGCCACACGAAGTCATCCACAATCTCAATCTGTGGAGCATAGTATAGGGAACGGGGTCTGATTTGCCAAAGTGGGCCTTGTCGCCCCTGCGAGTCTTCCGACCCAAGTGGACGATAGAACAGGGGTAATCCGAGGGGGAATGCTGATGATTCATTGACCGAAGAGTTGCTGGTAAGGTCAAGGATAGTGACGGCTGTATCTGCAAGTGTGGTCACCCTATTCCCCTTGTTGGATTTGGACTCGGTACTGTTGTTGCTTCGATATTTCAGAAGGTCTATGCAGTATTCCCTGTTGAATGATAGGACCATCTTTAATGAGCCTGCACCGTAAGATGTTGGGAATGGAATCTCAACGAAGCCATTTGCTTGAACATCGACGTAAGCAATTTTCGCTGCTGTTAGGGCGTTGCTGCTGTCCTGTCTCCTTTGCGAATCAAAGTGTGAATCAACGAGCCATATCCTAAACTTCCCTTCGTTAGCCACATTCGAGTTATGGGTGATGAATATTCTCAGTTTCTGCCCTGTTGTGTCGCTCACTTTCGGGACTCCTTTAGGTATATGCACCACTTGAACAGCCTTCTCTATCGAACAGATACCGTAAGGGGTGAATTGACCGGAGAAATTGGTTTCGTGAGTATCATAGGTGTTGCACCCACCCCCACCATGATAACCCCTACCGGATTCAAGGTATTCCATGCTTCGCTGTGAGCCTATACTGCTACCATTGGTTGCGTCAAGGTTCCCGTCCATAGCGTTCAGGCGACCTCCAATAATATGCCCCCCAAGATTGCCCGAATGGACGAATGCTCCGTGATTATTGGTAGCGACCCCGGCATTATTCTGAACGAATGGTGTGCAGATGTACCCGAATAGACCCCCGTCCAAAGAGGAATTAGGGTTAGTTTGGTCACCTATCAATTCACAATCGACCTTTACTGCACTATCGTTTATTCTCTGTAATTCTCTGCTACCTAACGCTTCCGCCTCTCTATCGGATGCTGTATCAAGTGCTGGTAGGATTTTGAATCGCGCAGAAGAGCCGTCAAGTATGGGTGTTGGGACATCCACGAAAGACGCCCCACCATTGTAGATGGTCCTAACATGGGTGAATTGTCCTCGTGCTTCTGACGATATATCCGACCTTGATAGTGTATCTCTGTCTATTGTAAGGCCGGAACCGTAAGTGGGTCTAAACTCGAATCTGTTATTGCGACCAACTAAGTAGTTGAATGCGGTGAAGTTCCCTAAATCTCCCTGACCAGCAGCAGCACGAATACCTCTGATTAGACCTAATGTCGTCTTGCCCCTGCCATCGAATAATGTACCATAAGAGTCTATGGAACCCGCGCCTCCCTGCTGACCATAATCCATGTCCTTAGTGACCGGGACATTGTTGATGTCGTAATTGCAGGGGACTTCTGTTCCTGATAACCAACATTGAACCCTGTGGGTCTGCCAAATCATTCGTATTTGGTCGTCAAGGAAGTAGGTGTTAGAGCCTTTGCTCGCTACATGTCCTTCTATCGCCAACATAGCCCCAAGACTTGAAGGTGGAGCCCACGAACTAAATACCGTATGTTCGCTGTCCTTACTCAATCCCATTAAGTCGGTGTTATCAAACCATTCAGTATTCTCCATAGTACTCGCTATGTCCCCATCTTCTACTTTATTACTCCCCACCCCGAGATATAGTCTTGTTGCTATCCCTGATGCTAATTCATCATAGTGGGTCACGAAACAACCTCCCATCTTGAAGGTATAAGTATCGACTTCGTCTGTTCCGGCGTTTTCTGCCTTAGCCTCAACAATACCAGCACCTTTGAATGATGGGAAGGCTGCTCCCTGATACACATTACTTGAGTCAATGAGCATAGTGGGGTGTCTATGGGTGTCTTGCATCAATTTTGTCTCATAGCGGCAGTAGAATTGATAGTTAGGGTCATAGGGGTTACGATATTTCGCTGTGTATGGTGTAGGTCCTGCCTGCCACCAATAATTATCCAAGAGAACTGCTTCACCAGCAACAGTAATCTCATAATCACTCACTATTTTAGTGCCTCCTGACTCTTGTCCTATCCTACCGTTGTTAGCCATAGTGTTGAGGTTGAAGAACTTGGATAGGTCACATACCATAGGGGCTCCGGCCTTTGATTCCCAAGACTGTAGGTGAGTTAGGTTCTGCTTGTTGCTGTAATTGGCTGACCAAGCAGCACCCGTGAAGGGGTCTGTTCCCGTCAATTCCCACATATCGACATCATCACCAATCTTCATCGAAGTTATGTTCGCTTGGGTCTGTGAGAACACCAACTGTATGTCATATTCGTCACTTGTAGGGTAGATAAGCCCAAACTCTGTAGTCCTGAACCCACCGTCTGCGTCTGCGCTACCATCATTCCGCATATCAGCCCAATTGAGCCAAATATGATTGAAGTTGTTTCTGATGTATCGGAAGCGACCCTTAGTGCCTGCCTTATGACCGTTGATTAGATGCTTCACCCCGGACACTTGGATATTGCCTGAATAGACCTTGCATATCGCCTTGTTGGTGTTGGGGAATCCTGAGGGCTGATTGCCGTTGTATGGGTTAGTCGTGCCTGTTGCCCTAACCAATTTATGCTTCCACCCGAGGAATGATGATGTAGTATTCTCTGTGGTAATCCCCATACCGACCGGGTGTTTAAGGTCTTCTATGTGATTACAGTAGGCGTATTCTGCGGGGAATATAGCGATTGCTTTCTCATCACTCCTCTTGTCTATGACTTTGTACCAGCGATACGATACAAGGTCCCTGTCTTCTCCGTGTGGGTTATCAGGATTGAACTCTTCATTCACTTCGTTGGTCACGGGCATATCACCCAATGAACCCTGAGTATTCCCTACGAAGATTATGTCTCCCACACTAAGGGATGTGAATAGTCTCGAACCATCCACTGCTGCTGGGTTGCCGCTATGGAAGAAGTCCTCATCTTTCAAATCATCCGCATCATGCATAGTCTCTGCTCCCGAAAGCCAACCTGAGGGGTTTTGTGCGGCCCAAAGCCATATCGGACCGGGCATTCGTTGGGTTGTAGACACACCGGGCAAAGTCACCTCGCCATGTTGAATCATATTCTGAATCTCAGACTGTCTGATTCTGCTTATCTCCCAATGGGTGAAGTTCTCATCTGTGGTATCAGCGCAGGTAGTCATTTGTGCTGACCGCGCAGCCCCAACATCAATCGACCCATCCGTATTTTCAATCTCAAATACCAAGCACCCGTTGTTCATGGCCTGCTTGTTTGAAGGAGCCCAAGCCCTTGAAGGTATGCTGATAAGGGGGTCTGTTCCATTATCATACACTCTGGAGCCCCTGTCTATCCACCTTCTATCCTTCATATTCTCATCTATCAAGGGTGGTGTTCCCCCCGATATGGTAAAAGAGGTGTCTGTTGCAGGGTCATAGTCTGCTGTTAGGGTGAAGGTGTCACTATACTGAGCACTTTCCCCATACAACTCAGTAGCCTCATTGTTTGTTAATGGGTTCTCGAAGTTCCATTCACCATCAACACCATAGGAGCCAGCACCCCAACCCGGTCCTGCTACAACTCTATTGCCTGTTCGAGCAGACGCCCAATATGGAGGGCCGTGTGTCCCTGCTGCGTAAGGCTCTATGATTCCAAAGACCATTCTGAACCACGGGGATGCTGCTATATCGTGCATGTAGGAGGCGTGAGCAACACGGTATTCTTCTCTTGGGGGGCGCGGGTGTCTGAATACTGCTTGAGCACTACATACTACTGGGAATATTTTAGGGTTGAATGCCTGACCACCACTCGAGTCTATCCCCGCACTTCCGGCAGTTAGCACGGTGACCCCTGTCAGTTTATTGGTCGATTCATTCTTCCCCGTCCATCTGATGAGGCTTGCTACACTGCCTCCCGTATCAATTGTCGCAATACCCGAATAGGGAATGAGTTTGAATCCGGCGGAAGGCAGGGTAATTTCCCACGGACCGGAACCGGTAGCCGAAACTGTTGTAGTCTTGGCGTTGGTCCACTTTGCGAATACGGGTGCTCTACCCTGCTGGGGGTAGTTTATGGTGTGACTAACAGCACTTGTTGATAGGTTCTTGGGCTCTATTTGGTCAATATCGTTACCCCTAATCAGTATCGTATGATTAGGGTCGGTTGTCCCCACCAAATAGGACTCGAAACCACCCCCATAGTGAGCCGCCGTCAAATTGAATTGCTTATAAATATCCGTTATGGTCATTATCTGACTTCTTTCTGTTGCCGTGTCCCAATTGAGGTATTCCAAAGCGGCGGATTTATTGTAGAGCGGGGCAGACGAAATCAATTGACTTCCCTTTGGGAAAGACCCTCTTGGTCCGACTGTTACGAGCGCATCGTGCGAGACATATTTCGGAACGCCTGTTTCCAGAGGGAGGATTCCACATGGTTTGAAATTGTACGAGGCCCAACCATTCCAATTTGTAGACTGTTCGGTAGTTGCCACTATTGGGAGCGAGGTTGCCGTAGACTCCATCATCCCTTGCGATAGTACGCTGCTGATTCTCGAATCATTAGTAGTATCACTATTGAAGTCGGAATCTACCACATTTGGTGAATAGTTGAAGGTAGACACAGTTCCGCCTGCACCCCCACTTGCCTGAACGAATGAAAAAGCCAGCCCGCTATTGAGTGCTCGCCACTGTCTCCCATCGAAGGCGTCAATACGACCCATAGCGCTCAATGAGTGGTCTGGGTTCTCGATTGCTGAAAGTCCTCTGTTATGTTTGTTCTCAAACTGCATAGCCGATTCAACGCTACCGGATGGTAGAGCCAAACCAAGACCGAAGTCATCATTGTCCCTTGTGACAACCGACCAAAAGTGACCGGGCTCATCACCCAGCCTTCCGAATATGCTCCCAACGGTGCTCTTATACTCGAAACAGAAGTGGTTATCATCGAGAATCTTCTTCACCACTATGTCTAACCCATCTGTGCCTCCGCCTGCCTGTACCGTGAAGGCATTACCAATCTCTTCACCATATATCTTGAACTCATCATCCACCACAAGCCCATGCTCAATACAATGCGCGATGATATATTTCCCCCCATGAAACGAGCCATCGCTGAATCCTATTATCTTCTTCGTTGACCACATTCTCCAAATATTCTTGTCTGAATCCTGAGGCGTAGCGGTGGTGTTATAAATATCAGGGTCAACTGATGGGCCGTAATCATCCTGACCGACATACATCTGAATTGAGTTTCCTGAGTATAATCGCGTCCTTTGGTCATATCGGGCTGCGTAATACCCCTGAATGGCCCCAATCTCTGTTGTTGATGCTTGGGGATGTGCTGCCCTTGTCTGATGGTCCAGCCCAAGTGTTGCTTGACCTCTTAATAAAGCCCTTGCTCCAAAATAGAAGTTCTCGCTGATTCCCAAAGATTCTTCTCTTCGATAAGTATAGGCTGTCGAAGGGGCCTTTGTCTCTTCCTGACCTACATCCCAATAAGGCATTATGCCGTCCATCTTACCTACACAGTCTCTCGCTATGATATTTATTTTCTTCGATTTGGACTTCTTATTCTGCTGGACCTTTATGGTTTCGAGAAAGCCCGTCCAATAGGGACTGTCTATACCATTCTTGAAGAAGAGAATCATCCATTCGGCAGGGTAGTTAGTGAATATGTCTTGAATCTGTCTTTCGTTATCGTCATCAATTAGTGTCGCATTGAGCCTTGAAGCCTCATTCAAACCCTGCTTCCAAGAGATTTCTTCGACTTGAATATCGGATGCAGATACGACAGTATTGGGGCTGTTCCTAATGGGGTTGGTTATCTCATTTACCAAACCCACCCTATCAATCAAGGTATAGAGGGTTGCCGTCCTTTTAGCCTCACTACCCCAATATTTGCCAGCAGTTAGAGCATATTCGTTAGTCCCATTGTCCGGAGTATATTCCCCATCCTTCTGCAAGGCAGCATGGTCGAGATGCCAACCAAACAGGTCTGTTCCAGCCCAATTGCCACCGGACGGTTTAGTCTCGAAATTGAATGTGCCTGCTTCATACCCATCCACATAGACCTTGTATCGTTGGTTGGTGAAATCCATCACGACATCCACATCAACCCAATGCTCCCATTCGTTAGTGTAGTTTGGGGCGGTGACCGTGCTTGTTGCATCATAGTCTATGAACGCCTGTTTGTGGTCGGTTCGTATCGAAGTATCGAGGGTACTTATCCTAACCTGATTGATACCGTGGTCAATCTTCTGTGATTCGGTCGTGGGGTGTAGTTGAAGTTCGACCTCTATCGCGGCCTTTGAATGTGATGGGTGGTAGTCATTATTGAGTAAATCATATCGGTTGCCGTTGCTGGTGATGTTAAGGCGGGTTCTATCGAAGCCGACTCGAAGTGCGTAGTGTGCGACTCGCTTATCATCGGGCAGGCCGTACTGATTGATGGCTAAGGGGCAAAAACGAAGGTGGAAAGTATCACCATCGCCAACGCAGTTAAGGTCACCATCGTATGTTATGACGGGCTCAAACCACTTCCGAATATCCACATTGGCTGCTGTGGCTCCCCCTTCAATGAAGTCACCGGAGCCTGAATCGAACTTGCTTACATTCAGTAATTCATCTCTGCTCAGACTATACAACTTCGTTATGAAACCATCATTCTTCTCCTGAACCACACAGAACTCATCATGCTTCCCAACCTGCACTATATCTCCTACGCGTAGGTGATGTAGTTCTCTTTTACCTCCTGTGTATTTCCACACACCGTCTGAACCCTGATGGTCAACCATCCCGTCTATCCTACGTGTAGCAGGCATCGTGTGACGGATAGCGAGGAATGGGGTTCGGGACGGGGATTTGATTTCAGCACCGAGGATATGGGCGGCGTGTTGGGTGGAGCTCCAAGAGGATGTTGTTAGAATGTCTGACTGAGTGGTATCGGTGGTGAACACCCCACAGGTCACAGCGCTCGCTGTATGACGGACTATCGTATCATCTCCCGATTCGTTGTATTGGGCTGATACATCAACCTCGAAGTAGGTTTCTTCGCCACCATCTACCGGACCGGCGGAGCCTAATTGTGTAGGTAAGCCAGCGTCGGCATCGTAATCATACCGCTCAAAGGCAACCCTACCGAATGATGAATCAATGTCCCCGTTGTTGATTAGGTAGTGTCCCGATGCTGAGTGCGAACCACTCATAGAAAAGTAGTTATCCAATTCTCCCTTACCCCCAAACCTGAATCGGTTGCTGTGTGCATGGGAATCAGGGTACTCGTTATTGATTTTACTCACATAGTCCCTGCCCCTCCCTAACCGGGTGAAGTCTATCGACAACCACTCAGCCATGCTTAGATTGTGCAGATGCTTAATGTCGTTTGTGACTTGACCACCATAGATGGTGGAGCCTGAATATGTTGCTATCCGGTCAGCGTATGACCATCGGTAATGGGGATTTAGACGGGCCTCTGCATTCATCGGATTCCCAAAATGGGTATTGGTATGGGTCAAATCGTTGCTTGTTGCTTCCGGCAGGGCATAGGCTCCTGTAAAATCCTCCCAATAACCTGCGAGCCATAACTGATAGTCCTCATCGAATGGTTGACCCGACGCTGACTTGCGGGTCTGTGTTCCATACTGCATCGAAAAGCGCGTCATTTAATACCTCACAATTGGTTTAATTGCAGGGCTCCTGTGTCCTTCAATCTCTCTTCTATTGCCTCTGCTACAAGGTCAGCCGCCTGTTCGTATGTGACCCCATTGAATGTGTTTGTGACTGTGAGTTCCGGTTGGAAGTATAGATTCTCAATCCCTGTCTGCTTGAGTTCTCTGAACATGGCGGCATCCATAGCAGACCGCCTTCCACCAAAGAACACTTCCAGCCGCTTATCATCGAATGAATCCATCGCATCCTCCATGTCCGCCATATTTTCTGACCAACTGCTGGCCGTCAAATCCGACATGTCTTGTAGGTCCTGCATACTATATCCCATTTCCTCCATTAGGGCCTCATATTCAGACTCGGCCCTTGCCAAGTCCTCTTCCATCTCCTTTAGGTCTTCATCAAAGTCTGCCCCACCGAAAAAGTCGAAGTAGCCTGCAAGCCCATACGCGGCGGCGGCGGCGAGGGCAGCAAGAACGAGGTTCAATCCACCTGTCATCGCTGTGGTTCCGGCGGCAGCAGCGGCAGTCGCAGAAGCAAACTTCATGGTCATACTGATGAGGGGAATCATAGCGAGGGTCATTAGTATCATGCCTGCTTCTGCTGCTCTTTCTCCCTTAGCAATCATCATTACAAACATTGAGGCTAACATGAGAATATTCATCCACTGCATGCTCATAGCCATCGACTTCGCTTGAATACCCATTCGTACAGCCATCATTTCACCGAGGAGGCCTTCTGCCTGTGCTTGACCGATAGTACCCTGAGTGACCATTCGTTGCAGTGTTAATTTCAACGCATCCAAATCTATTTCTTGGAGCTTCTTGATGTTCTTAGCATCAATGGCTTCCAATATGAGTGCCTCATTCCACAACTCTTGAAGGGCCATGTTCATAGCGGTCTTACTACCTGATTTCTTCATGTTGTTGTAATGACTCACCTTACCTGAAAGGAGGATGTAGTGAGAACCTTCCGCATCAAGGAGGTTCAGTCTTGCAGTCGTTTGAGCAATATCTATCTTGTTGCCCGATATTTTGGTGTTAAGGCTCTGTATTTCTGCCAAGTGGACCTGTCTTTGTAGGTCATCCTCCATACCAAGCGGTATCAATTTTGCTTCCTCCATAATGAGGGCTCGTTTGTCTGTTTCGAGCATCAATTCTTTCTCTGCCAACTGCGTTCTGAGTACACTTTCCTGTGCCTTAAGAGCCATAAGTTGTGCTTTAACCATATCGAAATCCGCTTTCAACATCCTTCCGCCTGAGCCTCTGAATAGGTTCTGAGTACCCATAACGCTCGTCTGCTGGAGCAACAGGTTGGCCTTCTGAGCCTCAATATTAACCAAGTGAGAATTCAGAAGAACTTCTTGACCAAGAATCTCCAAACCGAACTTCTTTGCATCCAGACCCATGTACCTTACAACTTGCAGGGCAAGTTCCTGTTCCTCAAGGGTAGTGTTCAGGATGATTTCATGGTTCTTACCCATGTTGATGAGCATTTGATTTTTGCTAACATTCGTCCCAATAGCAAGTAGGGTCTTTTGCGCTACGCCCAAGACCTTCACCGCAAGAACGAACGCCATTATGCCTTTTAGCGCAGCGAAGGTAGTAGAGGCCATGTGCAACCAAGCGGTTGCTCCTCTGAATACCCACGGAATAACCTTCTCAAAACCCAATAGATTAGCCTTAAACCCTCCAGCGATAGCGTATTGAGCCTTAGCCCTTGCGAGCTCTATTTCCAGCATATCCTTATTGACCGGAATCATCACTTTGGCTGTGAGATAATTATATTTGTCTATCTCCTTCGATAACTGCATCATACGATACATGTCGTTCTCCATGAATACCCCAAACTCCTTCATCGCGCTACCGGCGGAGTTCTGTGAGTTAGCCATGATTTGCACGGTGCGGTCATAGCCCTCCATCAACTTGATGAATCGGACATAGTGATGAGCACCCGCCACAGCGATAGCGATATTGGTCTGCTGTGTGGAGTTTAGGCTATCCCATTGAGGCTTCAATTGCGTCATCACATCGAGCAGAGTGAACATATTGCCCTGCTCGTCCCTTACTTTCACATTGTACTCTGCAAGCAGGGCGTTGTTCTGCGAACGGTCGGACGCTATGCGAGCAAGCATCTGCTTGATTGAACGACCGGCCTTAGACGATTGCTCACCCTGTTCGATAAGTGTCGCACCGAGGGCTATTTGCTCATCAAGGGTGGTATTGACCAGCGTAGCGGCTGATGCGTATTGGTTCATGGCCTGAATTAGACCCTGTATGGTGGCTCCGCTGGTGTTCTCAGTTTCATTGAGTTTATCGACAAGACCAACCGTATTTTTCAGGACGATGGTACGCTGCTGCTCATCATCAAGTAAAGCCCTTCTCTCTTTGCTTATACCCTTATACATGAAGTCGGTCTGCATTTGGAGTTGCATCATAGCCGACATAGCGGCTTCTGTCTCCATCATCCCAACACCGCCAAGCAGCATAGCGGCTTGTGTGGCTCCCATCTGTGCCTCAGGTCCACCAACAATGGAACCTATCTGAGCCATAGTAGCGGCGGCTTCGAGTGATTGGTCTGCCGCTTGATTGAAGGCCGCACCAATACCAATAATTCTCTCTTCGAGTGCTTCTGCCTCGTCTATGTTTTCATCGAAGAACTTCTCGAAATGAACTCGGGCAATTTCAATGGGTTCGGCAAGGTCCATCAAGGCGTCATTCCATTCCTCGAAGCCCATGAACACTTCCTCGAAGGCAATCATCATACCTTCGATTGCGTCCGTAAAGACCGCAGTTAGTGTAGCACCAAGAGCATTCGCATCTTCAAGTATCTGTGAGGATTTAATGGATGCATAGACCGTGAAAAAGGTCCTTGCACCACCCATCTTCGCCATGACTAATCACCCCTAAGCAACGCTCTGCGTTGCTCTCTACGAGCCACCGCTCCTTTAGCACCATCGGCAATCCCCTCTTTGCTCTTAGCCTTGTTGTGGGCTTCATTCAGTTGCTCGTTAATCTCCGACGCTATGCAACCATCCAACTCCATTCTCGCCCTACCTATTTTGGGGTCGCCCCACCTTTCTGCAAATACTGAGGGAGATACTCCCTTAAATGTAGAGCAGACAGCCGGGAGAAGAAACTGCATCATACCAAAGGGACGGCTCCCTCATCTTCTCCATCACCTCTTATGAAAGGAAGAAGGGGTACTATCTCTGTGGAAAGGAGGTGGTCGATATTGCATTCGCCACCATTTTCATACTCACCTACGCAAATGGGGATAAGCAGAGATATCTGCGCATCCAACCCGCCCCCATAGTCCTCAACCAAATCGAAGAACTCGTCTTGTTGCTCTTCGGTCCAACTCGATGGGTCCATTCCATAGTGACGGCACTTTCTCAATGCCTTCGCATGGGCTGTTTCCAACGGCAGTTTCTCCATTCCAGAGGCCTGTCTAACCCAGACCTTCTTTCCATCATCTAACTCAAATAACTTACGCTTTATCGGCACTCTTACCACTCTTCTTTGCTTTACTCTTCTTAGGCTTGGACTTCTCCTTAGCCTTCTCTTCGACCTCTTTCTTCAATGCCTCTAACTCAGCGGCTTCTTCTGCCTCTAACTGAGCCATCAGTTTCTTGTATCGGGCAGGTCTGCCTCCCGATAGTTTGTAGAGTTTCTTCTTTTGGTCCATCTCGAACTTACGGGAACCCCCGCGAATGGATGGGTCGTGTTTGCTGTGCTTGTTATCCTTAGCCATATTCCTCACCGTATTACGCGATTACATCACCGTCTACGGTAGTGCTCCATATCGCCTTAGCCATAGCACTTTCACCCTCATCGTATAGTGCTGTGAAACTGCATTTCAGGGTCTGTATATCCCTACCGCTTATGTTTGAATCGGGTGGGTCATATTGAACCTTGTAGATTTCAAGGTTGAGTGACTCATTTGACCCGCCTGCGAAATGTAGGGATAGTGCAGGTGCGGCGGCGGTTCCATTTACAAGGAGGCCAGCGGCCAATTCACGATAGAAAGGCTCGTTATCCACAACATCTGATGCGTTGATAGCACGATTGAACTCGATAGTGCCGCTAATTTCCCTGATTCCGGGGACAGGCTTCCTCGTATATGTCTGATTACCGAGGGCGTATGCTGCTTCTGTGTCCCTGCTAAGTCCTATGCTGATTTCGACTGACTTCACAAGGTCGCTGTTGGCTGACGATGATGCATCACCCTCGAATCTCACAAAGGCGTTATTGAAGTGGAAAGCGTCACCTGCGAAGAGGTTAGCGTCAGTTGGTGCGGCAGGGGTGGTATGGTCTGCCGAAGTGTCCTCACCACAACCCACGAAGGATGCTGAACACATCACATACTCGTTGATGTTAGCACCGATGGTCAGGGAATCAAGTACCTGACCGGGGAAGCGATGAACTCGACCGTCACGGCCAACGCAGACCGTTAGTGAATTGTAGGTATCTGTCTTGGTTTCAACAAGGGTATTCGTCCTCGCACCGGATGAACCGGCATAGGTGTTTGCTCCGAAGGCGTTAGCGATAAGTCGACCGGTGAATGCGTCACCCAACATGGCCCACGATATATCTCCAGCAGAATACTTCGTCCCAATTACCGTTTTTCGGGGCGCGTATCGTGAGATATCCTCACGAGTCATTATCTCGAATGATTGTGAAAAGGACTCATCATCCACTTCACCGTATATCGGTGAGTTCACAACTGCTGTTCCGTATGTTGCTTCTTTCTGTATGCTCAAAAACCTGTCTGCAAGATTAGCCATCGTCATTTCCTCGGCTGTATAACCATTCGATGAGCCACACCCTATTTAGTATCACCGGATAGTCATTCTTTCTCGTCTGAGATACTTCACATTCAGCGTGTGTATGCAGACCTGCTCATCACTATCAAGTTTGGTATCTAACGCGACACTATATCCTATCAGGCTATCTACCCCAGCATTAAGACCCGTATTAGTGTAGAGTTCATCGAAAACATCCCCCAATATCCTGAGCCCAAAGCGGTAGGCTTCTTTGTAGTCAGTCCCCCTTGTGGTCACAAATATCTGTGCGTCATTCTCAGTCTGAATGCTTGTTCCCCCCAAAGTATCAAAGCCTTCCGAACCGGTCCCTTCTACTACTATGTGAATAGTGGGTGGGGTTAATCTCATAATCATCGCTGATGAAAGGTCGTACCCATAGATGATGCTTGAATCAGGAATCTCCTTAACGCTGATTCGCTTACTTGCTCTGAGAACATCCCTGATTTGAAGGCCGAAACGATTGACCACAGATTGATAGAATGCCGATTGCCCGAGTTCATCGGGACTAAATGCACCATGATGGGTCGCATAGACAGAACCCCACTTTGTCTCGCCATCGCTGCTGCCCCACCTAATATCTCTTCCGGTGGTATCTGCGGTCCCTGTGACACTTAGACTTCGTGTTGTGCCGAAGTCATCCTCCATAATCTCATGCACATACATGGTCCCTGTACCTGCCGCATTAAGTGTGAGCCTAACAAGGGTGATGAATGGTGAATCGTCAGTCATAGTAAGGTCAAGTGTGTCAAAAGTAGAGGTTGTTGCTCCCACGATTTTCAGCCCTGTGGCGGTTCCGGTGGATTGGACTTCAACGCGATGGGAGTCGCTTCTGAGTCGAATAAGAGTCGTGCCGTCCGGGGGTATGTCTGCTGCGTTAGGATAGAACAGGGCGACCAATATCGTCAAATCGTCCGTGGTGGGGGATAGAGAATAATATCCGCTTGTTGTGATTTTCCAATAGTCCCCATCTGCTGCACCGGAGCCTGTTGCGGTCCACGCGTCGTTGTTGTTGCCGGTAGGGGATGTTGGGTCACCACCACTTAGGCGGCTGGTCCAATATTGGGTTGTTGTCGCTACTGCCATCTATCTACCTCCGTAAGCCTTCATGGCCTTTTCGACATCTTTCGACGTCACCTGTCGGCCTGAGCCTTTGGTAGCATATTCTGCTCCCGGCTTCATCTTCCGCTCCATTTCGTTAGCGTGGTCTGCTGTGAATCTCTTTAGGACTTTCTCCCTTGCCTTAGCCATATAACCTATTTTCTTGAATCCGGGGTGCTCGAACTTACCGTCTCCGGGTTCTGCACCGAACTTTCCTCTACCCTGTTCGTAGTATTGGGCTATCTTACCTTCAAACTGCTTACCGCTGCGGGCTCTTGAACCGCGAACGCCTGCGCTGGTGAAGTCACCCTTCCGGTCTTCGTCTTGGCTCCACATAGAGACTGATGCGCTTCCCTTCCCCCCCTGCGTTCCGCCTGTCTTACTTCGAGTATCAGCGACCTTAAGCGAAGCGGCAATCTTGGAAAGGGCTCCTTCATCTGACTTGAACATATTCGATTTCATCTGACTCTTGGCTATTTCCCACTTCTGAGGCATCCCTGCCTCAGCGAGACTGTATGACTTGTTCCCACGCAATATGGCTTGAGTCTCCTTCATAACTTCAAGCATGAATCTCATTAGATTGTTTTTAGCGACGGTTTCGTATGCATCAGGAATCTGTTTGGCATACTTCTTGGTTTCGGTAGTATCAACGACCATTTTCATGTGAAGCCCGCCCCTATCGGCGGAGACATCGGAGGTTATTTTTCCCATCAGATAGCACCACCGAGGTGAGCGAGTCTTTTCAGATTAGTTTCAGTCCTTGTACGGAGCACCGAAGCCCTCATGCCTTCACCGTCGGTTCTTTGAAATGTGGATTCATCCTCCATGTAGATGGCTGATGCTAAGTCAGCACATATCTCACGAAGGATGTGGGCCATCTCTCCTTCTTGAACAGTCACGCCTGATGCATGGTCAAGGGTAATGCCGGTCACACCCGTTAGTTGATTAGAGGTTTTCCCCGTCCATTGAAACGAATCACCATCTATGTTGCCTTTGCCGGAGGTAGTAAAAGAGGTTCCGCTTGTTAGGTCTACCGTGGTACTTTCAGGGGTATGCGCCCCGCTAAGGGTCGTTTCACCTATCTCTTGGGAAGGCACAGCCCTACCATAGTATTTGAACTCTTGGTCAATCTCTATTGACGCGCGTCGTATATGACTGAGGATTTTACTGTTCGCCTGTGAGCGTTGTGCGCTATTGAGCCCAAGACGCAAACCTACATCTGCTACTGAACAATACGCCATCCTTCTCACTCAGTCTTGCTGGGGCAGGTTCGCTTGTTGTGACCGGTTTCCCCACACACCGAACACTTCCTCGCCTTAAGCGCGGCATCGACCTTATCGGCTTCTTCGCCAACAGCGTCAATAAACTCCTCGCTTTCTTCTACCGTACTTATTACCTCATCAAGGGTAATTTTCCCGTCTGCGTTAATCTGCTTATACCTCTTCAAGGCCCACAGAGCCAACGCACCAGCGGCGGCTGCAAGTCCAAGCCATATCTCCAACTCAACTCCATTTATCTCCATTCTATCACCTATACTCTATTTGTTTGACCGCACTAAATGGGATGAAGGCCAATGGGCGAATGTCTTTTCGCTCCCTAAAGACCTTATATCCGTGCGGAGTTTCTTCGATGAACACATTGGTGTAGCACTTTTCGGGGGGATGATAAACGATTTTACCGAAGTCATCATTCATCCTCTCCCTCCTCTTCGCTTATGGTAAAAACCTCTGTGCCTGTGGTAGCAAATCTATCCATCTGCAATTCGTGAGCCCTTCTTGACTCAACAACCCTTAGACCGTGTTCAGTCTTAAGGGGAATGAGTTGAATCTGCGCTGTCTGCTGTTGCTTCCACATATCGAGCGCATCTTTGATAATTAGCAACGCAGGGCCTCCGACTATTGCGATTAGTGTAGTATAACCATCGAGATTATTCAGAACTTCGGGCTGTTTCATACCTGAGTATATCACATAACAAGCAAAAATGACCCATGATAGGACAATTGGTGCGCCAATTATGAGAATGAACTTGTCATTAAAGTTGCTCATTATACCTTCGCCTCATACTATACTAATTCATCAATGGTCCACGAGTCTTATGAAGGTAGCCCCTTATCCCCATAGATTCAACCAATCCTCCTGCAATAGTCCGGCCAATAATTGCCAAACTCGCTGAGGGTTTTCACAAATCAGGTCTTCGTATTTGTCTCCTACATCATGAGTACTATATGTCACAGGATTCACATAGACTACGAGCTTTACATCCTGTGTATCGCCGTCACTATCTGTCACTATTCCGATGACCTTAAGGTAATCCAAATCGAAGCCGTCATCAACCCTGCCCTTGCCGACCACTTCTGCCGTGACCAATGAACAATCCTCAGGAACATCCTGAGTCACAGCGTACTCAACATCCCCATACATGGCGAATGCGAGCATTATGGTAACGAAAATTACGGTTGGGTCGAAACTTAAACTCATGTTGGTATTGCTCCCACGCCATATATCGAGGCTATGATAGCGAGGCAAATCTTGATGACCTTAAATCCTTCTTTGAGGATTTCGTTGGTCAGTTCCTGTTGCCTGTGCATTTCCGCAACATCGACTTGAAGGGCTGTGAAGGATTCAGTCAGCCTATCAAGTATCTCGTCATGCCGGTCTACGCGTTTCTCTAAATGGTCCAGCCTAATGTCCTGTGATGC
>VTLG01005773.1_pt1 | contig 41850 bp, 38 predicted proteins | sample 4694571 | NCBI WGS metagenome assembly VTLG01 (sample SAMN12604809, study PRJNA352737) | marine metagenome | biome: ENVO:00000447; feature: ENVO:00000209|ENVO:00000569|ENVO:01000036; material: ENVO:00002151; isolation source: viral sequences binned using virsorter ...
GCGTACGCAAACATGTACGCTAGTGCGGTATGCAGCGGAAAGGTTAAACCTGGGGGTAAAAAGAAGAAGAAGAAAAAGAACACTGGCGGCATGGTAAAGAACTATGCCTATGGTGGACGAGTAGCAAACTATTCGATATGAGCAAGAAGGGTTTACGCGAGTGGGTCAAAGAGAAGTGGGTCGATATCGGCGCACCAAAGAAGGACGGCAAGTATCAACCTTGTGGTCGTAAGTCAGCTAAAGGCAGCAAGCGTAAGTATCCCAAGTGTGTTCCACTAGCTAAAGCACGAAGCATGTCAAAGTCGCAGAAGGCTAGCGCGGTAGCACGTAAAAGATCAAAGCCACAAGGTGTGGGCGGTAAGCCAACAAACGTCAGAACCATGAGTGGCGGTGTAGTAAAAAAATATTCGTATGGTGGGCGTGTAGCCAACTATACAATATGATAGTGGAGACAACAAAGATGTTTAGTATGGCAATGGTTCGTACAATGGAAAAACTACCTTATTTTAATTATTCTTTTACACGAAACACTTCGTGTTATAATTCAACACTCTTCGTAGATGAAGATGATGTGTGTCCACGATGCGGTAAAGAGGGTTGCAAATGTGATCCTGAAACTTGTGACTGTGAACCAATACCAGAACAAAAAGACTTAATTCAGGATTTTGAAGAATAAAAGGAGATTAGTAGGATGATGCGAAAAAAGACCAAAGGTTACGCTAAAGGCGGTATGGCAAAGAACAAGAAGACCAAAGGTTATGCCAAGGGAGGCGCAGTCAAGGCCAAGAAGATGATGGGCGGTGGCATGGCTAAAAAGAAAACCAAAGCTTACGCCAAGGGCGGTAAAGTTGGTATGAAGAAGACCAAAGGTTACGCAAAAGGTGGAGCAGTAAAACGTAAGAGGTAAGATGCCCTATCTTATCAGTAATGCACCTAACTTTAAATGTTGGGTAAGAAAAGAATTTACCTGTAATCATCAAGACTATCACGGCGAATACCTACATGCGATGGCATTTGCCGTAAACACAATACCAGACAGATCACTTAGTTTTCATATCGTATTTACAGGATGCGAAGTTGATCAAGAAGACGGTCCTGAAGAAAACGTACACGGTGGCGCAATGTGGGCCAGGATGCCGATACAGGCTTTGGTGGCAGATATACCACTAGAAGATTGGCCTGAACCCATGGAGGACCATATATGCCAACCTTGGGATTGTGAATCAAGAAATCACAGTACCGTAGTGATGGATCGTGTTAGTTCATCTCCATGGCTCTGCAAAGTGGACGGAGAGTTTTATACTGGTAAGTATCTTTTTACAGTGGACTACACTGATAGCGAGATTGCAGACGACCCTGCACAACACAAACAATCTCATGTGTTGTATCTTACAGAAGGACAGTGGAAAGGCAATCTGATAGCTCTACCTAATAATCGTGTACGTGCAACAAGTCCAGCACTATGGCGTACGGGTGAAGGCGCACCAGACTTTACACCGTCACAGTGGACACACTCTGCAGAAGCACATGAATCGTATCTAGATGCTTCTGTAACATTTGACAACCTTTATAACGAGAATGACTGAAAACACACCAAAACGTAAGAGTGGTAGACCAAAGCTAAAAGAGGGCGAAAAAGGAAACTACCATGTATCAAGAGTTGAAAAGAAGAAACGTGCTACACGTAAACGCATCAAGTCTTTAAAGAACGCAGAAGCAAAGGCAAAGAAAAAACTAGATTCTCTCAACGACAAGTCAGCCAACATCAAACACGCCGAAAAGTTAATGAGAAGCGGAGGGCTGGCAGTCGAGGAGAATGTTAAGAAGCTTCCTAAAAGTGTACGGGCAAGATTAGACGATCACACACAAATATTATTTAATCCTAATGACGGCCCACAGACGGACTTCTTAGCAGCACCAGAGAAAGAAGTGTTATACGGTGGTGCAGCGGGTGGTGGTAAGTCATTCGCTATGTTGATGGACTTACTACGCTACGCACACAATCCTAATCACCGCGCACTTTTACTCAGACGAACACTGGCAGAACTAACGGAACTAATAGATCAGTCACGTAAAATCTATCCGCAAGCTTTTCCCGGTGCGATATTTAGAGAGTCAAAGAATACATGGTCCTTTCCCAGTGGTGCTACAGCCTTATTTAGTTACGTAGACAAGGATACGGATGCAGCGCGATACCAAGGTCAATCGTTTACGTGGATAGGCATTGACGAATTGGGCCACTATCCTACACCGTACGTGTGGAACTATCTACGAAGTCGTCTACGTACAACCGATACAACTATCGACACGTACATGAGGGCTTCAGCTAACCCCGGTGGTAGCGGTGGTTGGTGGATTAAAAAGATGTTTATTGATCCTTCTCCACCCAACGATCCATTTTGGGCTACAGATATAGACACGGGTAAAATACTTTTACACGGTATCAATCATCCACAAAGACCGGGACAACCATTATTTCAAAGAAGGTTCATACCTGCAAGGCTAACAGACAACCCACACCTAGCAGAATCTGGCGAGTACGAAGCTATGCTGTTGTCTCTGCCAGAAGTAGAACGTAGAAGATTACTTGAAGGAGATTGGGATGTTGCAGATGGCGCAGCGTTTTCAGAGTTTGATAGAGCAGTCCACGTTGTTGAACCGTTTGAGATACCATATAATTGGCCCAGAATACGCGCTGCTGATTATGGCTACAGTAGCCCTAGTTGTGTTCTTTGGGGTGCCGTAGATTGGGACAATAACTTCTGGATATACAGAGAACTATACAGTGCGGGATATACTGGTGAGACTCTGGCTGCAATGATTACAGCGTTAGAGGAGTTTGATCCACCAATGAATATATCTGTGTTAGACGGAGCCTGTTGGTCAAAGCACGGAACTGGACCCAGCATTGCAGAAACACTAACACGTAATGGTGTACGTTTCATACCCGCAGACAAAAACCGCATGGCAGGAAAAATAGAGTTACATCGTAGATTGATGATGAATGAAAAGACAGGTGAACCACGTATGCGTATCTTTTCTACTTGTACTAATCTTGTGCGTACTCTTCCAACTTTACCACTTTCTAGAACAAATTCTGAGGATGTGGATACCAAGGCAGAAGACCACGCCTACGATGCTTTAAGGTATATGTGTATGACACGACAAACTGGACTACCACACGCAGGTATGATGAATAGAGTTAAAGAACAAACTTACACTCCAATTAATCAAATATTTGGGTATTAAAAATGGCTGAAGAAGGTTTCATCGAAGAGTTTGATCCGTACAAAGATACACTCAATGATGTTATAAGAAAATATTATAAAAGGTCTACTAAGTTAACTCGTTTTACTTCAGAACGGGGTGCTGATTTCGATCTAGGTAATATGACAATAGCTGATGCTATTCGCCCAGGAGAAGATGGCAGTGCTTCCCCTATCAAAAAACGTCTTCAACAGCTTGAAAGAAAAGTCGCACAGAACGAAGCTAAACCTGCTTCTACTAGAAATTTTAGGCAACTTTCTCATTATGTTTTAGGCGCAGCAAAAAGTCAATTATCAGAAGATCATCCTTTATACAAAGAAATTCCCACAGCAGATATTAAAGGTGCGGAAGCTGAAAGATTCTGGGGAAGCACCATTGCAGATAAAGGGCAAGCTGCCGTATCGGTATCCATACATCCAGATGCTTTAGAAAGTTGGAATAGAGAATTAAAAAAATACGAAGCGGCTAATCCACACGATAAAGCCACTGTAGATGCAATTCGTGTAATGTATGGTATGGGTCAACGTCCTAGTACTATTAGTCAAATGGTATACAGTGAATATTACACTAAGAATAAAGTATTGGCTGTTGTTCCTGAACGTGTAGTGTTTACTGATAAAGAAACGGGAGATATAATAGAAGATTTTACTCTACCAGAGAACAAAGCTAAACAAGAAGAAGCAATAAAGAAAATCATACAACGAACAGGTGTAGCTAAAGGTCCACAAGAGATAGGTAGATCAAAAGCACTTATGCTGAATATTCCTGTTGACGAAGAGGTAGACGCTGCAATAGCAAGGAGAATGGCAGCTAATTCTCAAATACCTGAATTTGCAAAATTACTTGAAGATCGTGTTGAGAATGAATTTAAATTATTCGTGTTTACCAAGCCTGACGGTACACCTGTTTCAAACAAAGATGTAAATGAAGTTCTACGTCAGATACGTGTAACTTATCTTGATGAAGACCCACGCACAGGTCAAATGATAGAAAAAGGAATATTGTATGACGCTGAATCAGGATTATATTTTGACTCATTAGCTCCTACAGCTGAAGAAGTTAGAAGGGCAGGTGAACAACGGGGATATAAGAATCTTTCAATTAAAACAGGTTCTCAACTATTTAGAGGATGGTACGATTCTAGGCTACAAGCTGCAGGAGTAAGTGAAACTAGCGCAAAGATACTTCAAGGACGTAAGTTAGACATTCAAAAAATAGGAGGTTACGGACATCCTACTGCTGGTCAAGTTGGTAAACCAATTAGAAACGTAGCGGTAAACGTAGGAAGGTGGACTGCTTCACAATCGCTACCTGTAACAAAGGAAGAAATAAAACAGTACGGAGTAAATACTGCTGAAGAAGTTAAAGATATAAAGGGACAAATAGTAGCTAGTCAAATAGCAGAAGGTAAAGCGCCTTCTCCAGCTACTGCCAATTTTAGAACAAATCCCAATCCAGCTAATCTGGAACAAAGAGCTATAGAGGAAGCACCAGATTTAAGAGAGTCATTTGACTTATCTAAAGAAGTTAAAACAGCTGATCAAAGCAGTGCAAAGTTATTAGAAAATATTCAATATAAAAATAATATTGTAGCTGAGTTACGTGGAGAATCTATACTTGATTCTAAAGGTAATCCTATATTTGAACCTACTTTAGACATTCCAAAAGACGCTTTTGCAAATTTATCGAATAGTCAAATAAGTGATATTGCAAATGATTTTACCTCTAAAGATGAATTTAATTTATTTTGGAATAGACACGGAGACACATTACTTGAAATAGATAATGTACAAGTCAGTGACTTTTTAGACGAATACAATAAGTTTAAACCTGCTACTGGACGAGGTATGCGTGGCGCAAGTATGCGACAAAGCGTGAAAGGTTCTCCTGATATGCCGGTTTCAAGCATGTCACCAACACAACAAAAAGATTTTGTGTCTCAAAATATGCGTCCTTGGGAAACTATGGATCAAGCTGAAGACAGGTTACTTTTTAATTCTTCAGGCACTCTTGACAGAGAAACAGATACTCTAAGTAGTCTTTCACAAGAACTTAAAACAAAACTTGACACACCTACTGTTGTATCTCCTTCTCCAGTTGTAGACGTAGAAGATGCTGGAAAGATTACTGGAGAGAGAATTGCTGGTCCGTTTTCCATGTTGCCTGATCAAATGAGTGAACTTGCACTGACTGAAGATCAAATAGTACCATCCGATGAAACTGAGGATCAGAGAACAATTCGTCTTCTTAAAGAAGCAGGTGTAGAGTTACGACCAGCAGAAACACCTACTGCTACGTCACCAGATGTTTCTGCACAGGAACCTATTCCTGAATTTTTACAAGAAGGTCCAGCACAAGACAAACTAGAACAACCAAAACGAGGTATCCTGTCAAGATTGGGAAGATTGGGTAAGAAACTTCCTGTAGTAGGTGGTTTTATTGGTCCAGCATACTATGCGTCAGAGGCTATGGCTGAAAAATCATTTAGAGATGATTATGCGGATCAACTATCTATATCTGAGTTAGATGAATCTATTGCAAGAGAACAACAAGATTTATTTCAAGCAATGGAAGAATCTCCCTTTAATCCGATTCCAGTTACAACAGGTGATAAAGAAGATATACAAGAAGAGATAAATATAAATCGAGAGTTTAGACAGACTCCTGAGTTTAAAGCATTTATAAAAAGAAATGCTGATCTTGAACCAAGACAACTTTCTAGAAAATTAGCAAAGAATAAAAAATTAAATAATCTTAGAAAAGATATAGCTCAAAAATATTTTCCAAGACAACCTAAAGATTTAGTAGGTTTTGCACAAGAACGTTAACAACCAACTGTAAAAGGAGTGAATATCATGCCAGCAGGTAACAATCAAATGTACGGTAAAGGCTACATCATGGGTCAGATGAGCAAGCAAGGTGAAATGTCTGACGCTAATGAAAGCGCACTGTACCGTGAAGGACTTGAGTTTGGTGTCGGTACGAAGACGGGTGTTCTCACTGAGGACTTTCCTTCAGAAGCCGGTAACAAACATATGGGCCAAGCAGCTATGATTATGGCATCATCTAATCAAGGAATCTAAATCTTATGGCAGATGAATTCGACAACGAAGATGAAGAAATGGTTGAAGTACCTGAAGCCAGAGAGGCAACGGGTATTGTCGGCACAATCATGGCGCGTTTTCGTGATGCTGAGTCAGGACGTAGACTAGAAGAAGAACGTTGGCTAAGAGCGTATAAAAATTACCGTGGTATGTACGATTCCAGTACACAATACCGTAGTAATGAGCGAAGTCAGGTCTTTATTAAAATAACTAAAACTAAGGTTCTAGCTGCGTACGGTCAGATAGTTGATATTCTATTTGCCAATAATAAGTTTCCAATTTCAGTAGAATCAACACCTATGCCAATGGGTATTGATGAGTTTGCTCATCTAAGTAAAATTCCATTGGAAGAAGAAGAAATTCCTGACGATCCGATTGGTTTTGAAGGCGACGGTAGAGAACTTTTGCCGGGAGCTAAAGAAGCTACTTACAAACCTGAACCAGCAGAATTAAGTGGTCTTGAGGGAATGTACGAAGGAGCTAATCTAGCTTCAGGTCCAGCGCGTATGGGTGAACCACAAATAGAACCTGCAGCAGAAGCTGCACGTATTATGGAGAAGTGTATACAGGATCAACTACTTGATACCAGTGCCGTCACTGTGTTGCGCCATGCTATCTTTGAGTGTGCGCTACTAGGCACTGGTGTTATTAAAGGTCCGTTTAATTACAATAAAACTGTTCACAACTGGTCTATTAACGAAATGGGAGAAAAAACATATGAACCTATAGATCGTAATGTCCCTCGTATGGAAGCAGTTAGTTGTTGGGACTTTTATCCTGATCCTAGCGCTACAAGTATTGATGATGCTGAATACGTAATTCAACGTCATCGTATGAATCGTGAACAGCTACGTGATCTTATAAACAGACCACACTTTGATGAAGAAGCAATAAGCAATGTTCTTTCTGACGGACCAAACTATCAAGAAAGATACTTTGAAGCTTCTTTACACGCTAACGAAGATGATCCAACGTACTCTTCTAACAGATATGAGGTGTATGAATATTGGGGTAGTCTTGATAGTACGTTAGCTGAAAACTTTGGAATGGATATGGAAGAAATCAGTAACGATCTAGACTCCATACAGGTAAATGTCTGGATGTGTGCTGGTGAAATACTACGTTTTGTAGTTAATCCTTTTATTCCTGCACGTATTCCATTTCATTCTTTTCCCTACGAACTCAATCCATATCAGTTATTTGGTGTCGGTGTAGCGGAGAACATGGAAGACAGTCAGATGTTGATGAACGGTCACATGCGTATGGCTATCGACAATCTGGCACTTGCTGGGCATCTTGTATTTGACATTGACGAAACACAACTCGTTCCCGGTCAATCTTATGATGTGTTTCCCGGTAAAGTCTTTCGGAGGCAATCAGGTGTAACAGGCACGGCAGTAAACGCAATTAAGTTTCCAAGCACTGCAGCTGAAAACATACAGATGTATGACAAAGCACGGCAACTCTCCGATGAACAAACAGGTATCCCTAGTATTGTTCACGGTCAGACAGGCGTAACTGGCACAGGTCGCACAGCTGCAGGTCTGAGTATGTTGATGTCCAGTGCAGGACTTAGTGTCAAGACTGTAATTAAGAACATTGATGACTTTCTACTCAAACCTATGGGTGAAGCTTTCTTTCAATGGAACATGCAGTTTAACGATGACACACCTGAGAAGATTGGTGATCTTGAAATTAAACCAAAAGGAACTAGCGCAGTAATTCAAAAAGAAGTACGTACGCAACGTCTTACAGCGTTACTTCAAACTGTGTCTAATCCCATGCTAGCTCCCTTTATCAAGATACCCAATCTCATACGAGAGCTAGCAATTAGTCAGGATATTGATCCAGATGCTTTGGTTAATGATATCAATGATGCGGCTATCTTTGCAGAAGTACTGAGAGGATTAAATGAACGAACAACAGGCGAAGCTGCTCCTGCCACTGGTCAACAACCAGCTGGCATGGGAGGGGCTGGAGGAATACCTCAAGGAGTTGGTGGTGCGCCACAGGACACGGCTGGTGGTGGAGGAATCGGAGTCGGAAATGCGCCGTCTTCAGGGGAAGCTGGGTTTACTGGAAACCTTGGTATGCCTCAAGAAGTCGGTTAACGATACAGTAAAGGCACATAAAAAGGACAATTAATGGCTACACTAGCAGAACAACTTGAATCAGCATTGGAAGGCACTGGATCAGCAATGTCTGCTAGTGATATTGGAGAAATGTTGTCGGGTACTGCTACGTCTATACAACCGGGAACGATTACACCAATAACTTCTCAACAAAGTAATCAACTTTCTTGGAAAGATGTATTTAATAAAATTTCAGAGGGTGTGCAATTACAACCGGGAGAAGGATTACCTGAAGTACCTAAAAACATACCTGCTAGCACTTTTTACCGCACAGCCACTCAAGCAGGTGCGCTTCCAGCAGGTGGATCACAGTTCTTTACTAAACCACTTGCTCCTGAAACACCCACTATCGCAACTCAGGCACCACAGACTACTACAACCACACCTCAAACTACTGGCACAACTGCACAAAGAGTAGTGCAGCAAATTCAAGAGGCAGTTGATCTTGGTGGTGACTCAGATATAAATGTAGAAGACCCATTTTCAGATTACCTAGACGACCGTTCAGCATACGGAAGTGATTTTAGTAATCTTGAACTGGATGCTGCGTCTTTATTTGATGTAGGCTTACAAGAGCAAGTAGATATAAATGCAGCTTTAGCCGAAGAAGCTACACCAAAAAATATAGAAGAGTATTCTGCAGAAATGACAAAAGTTGATTCTGCGCCGGGAAGAACTTTAGATTCTACCAGTATATATGATCAGATTAATAGGGCGGCTCTTGAAGCTTCTACTTTTGATGTGTCTGGTAAAAGTCCACTTTCAAAAGCGGGTCAGTATGCAATGGACATATACTATGGTGATCCATTAGGCACACATGCTAAAGCTTCAGAAGAAGAGAGAATGAAGGCGCAACCTTTTATGGGTACTCCAATTAAAGGGTACACTAAGTTTGATCAAGCGACTTCTTTTTTTAAAGATCAATTTGCAAAACAAATGGAACCTAGAAATTTTATTGCCACGGGCCTTGGTATGTTAACAGGTACTCCTCTTGGAGCAGCAAATCTTATATTTCAAGCTGCGTTTAGCGAAGGTCATGGTCAGATAGGTAGAACAGGAATAGTTTCAGATACTTATTGGAATCCCGGTGGTGCTGGTCTTGGTCCAGCTGTTGAAACACAGATTGCTGGTTTTGCAAACATTCCCGGTTATGCCCTTTCTGTAGCCGTGGATGCTCTAGGTAGACAAGTAGTCGATAGAACTGGAGTAAATATATATGGTGTAGGGAATACAAAAAAAGGACAGGAAGCTTATAATAAATTACAAGCAAATAAAGCAAGAGATGAGTATGAAGCTGCAAATCCGTATGGCTCTGTAGACGAACAAGCTGCTGCAGCTGCAGCCTCTGCCACACAAAACATAGAAGATGCTATAGCAGGTTATTCGGGGCAGTCAGATTACACTGAAACTGCTGAGTCAGGTGATCCTACTGGTGATAAAATAATCTGTACAATGATGAACCGTATGTACGGTCTTGGTAACTATCGTGCTAAACAATGGTTACTTTACTCAAACCGTTATCTTACACCAGAACACCAACTAGGATATCATAAACTTTATTACAAGTTAGTGTCTATGATGCCTTCTAATAAATTAATTGCTAAAGTTCTTTCACATATAGCTAATAAACGTACTGATGATATTGTGGCTGAAATGAAAGGAACAAAACGTAGTTGGTTAGGTAGAATATATAGGGCTACGTTAATTGACACTCCGAGTTATTTAGTAGGTTTAATGATTAAACGTAACTGGCTTAGACCTGCAGATATATCTGTATTAAGTTAAAGGAACAACTTACAATGGGACTATATACAAAAGATTTTGATCTAAAACAAGAAGGCGGTCCAGTAGAAGCTGGCTTTGCAGAAAATCCAGAGATGGCAAGTTTGGGTATGGTCAACGAACCAGATGCAATGCCACCACAGGAAGGTGGTAACGAATCTGTAGCTGACGATATTCCGCAAAATGCAAATGACGGTGATTACGTATTACCTTATGAAACTGTGCTTTTGTACGGTATTAACCAACTAAATCGTTATGCAAAGGAAGCAATAAAACTAGCACAGAAAAACAATGTCGATCTGTCTGCTGCTAACATTGATCCTGAAGATGATGTTCCAATTAAGATCAGTAACTATGAGTATGTTATTCCCAAAGGTCTTGTTCCATTTTTTGGTGGAGGACAGAAATATTTAGATAAAATTCGTGAGGAAGGTATAGCATTTAGACAAGAATTAAAAGGACGTGGTGAAGGTGACGCTGCTGCTCAACAAGAAGCTACCGCTCCTGTCGGTCCTGAAATGAATGAAAGTTTTCTTGGCGCATCACCACCTATGATGGACGCGCCACCTGAGATGATGCCGATGGATGAGACAGCTATGGCACCACCAATGCCGCCGCCACCACCCCCGCAAGCGGCTCCCATGGAAGCAATGCCAGCACCAATGATGCAGAAAGGTGGATTTGTGTTATCTAAAGATAAAGATGCAGAAATACTAGAACAAGATAAACCTGAAACTGCAGAGTCAAAGCGCGTACAAGCACAACAACCTGCAATGGTAACACCGGACGGAAAGAAAACACAACAAGGTTTCTCTGCACCTATGGGTTACAGTAGTGGAAAAGAAGTTAAACAAGTAGATAAAGACCTGATAAAAAGAAATAGAACTGTTCTTTCACCAGACGAAGAAGAAGATTTTCAAGCTTTTTATAGAAAATATTTTCCTCATTTAAATCCCGATCCTGATCATCCTCTACATAAATATGATACTAGAGGTTTTTACAAATACGCAATGTCTAAAAAACCAGAAGAAAGAAAAAGGCTATTAGCTCCTCAAGAAGATGGATACACACACGGAATATCTATCTTCAAAGATGACGATCATCCTAACAGATTCATTCGTATACGTGGTGGTTTATATGATACAAAGTACAATAAAGTACTAACCAAAGATATTGATGAAGAAATAGAACCTATGACAGCTGAGACATTGGAAGAAGATAGATCACAACCTGCCATGCGTAGTGGAGGTTTCATTAAGTAATGCTTACTGATCAGTTTATTGACTTTATTAAATATGTAGAGAACGGACCAAAGGTTGGTTGGGACGAAGAAAAACAACTTTGGTTTCCACACCGTTCACCAGAAGGTGGCAATGACACTATTGCCTATGGACATAAACTTTTAGACTCTGAAGTAGAAATGGCAAACAACGGTTTGACCGATGACGAAGTAGAACAACTTCTTATTGAAGACCTGCACACAGCTGAAAGCGGTGCTAGAAACATTTTGCTAACTCACTTTAACGAAAACTTTGATGACTTGTCACAGAACAGTCAGGAGATGCTGATTGACTTTGCTTACAATCTTGGAAGTTACGGACTAAAGAGCTTTCCTAAGTTTGTAGGTGCAGTTTGCAGCGACAATATGGAGGTAATGTGTGCTGAATACAAACGGTATTACACTGATGGATTTGGCGCAAAAAAAGAATTGAAACAACGTAATGAGGAATTTTACAAGTTGTTTCTAGCGTAGACGGCCACCTGCGATAGCGGCACCGTCATATAACACACCTACCGATGGCAACCTGCACAATGTGCAGCCCCAATAGAAGGAGAGGTAAAAATGGTTGACGAAAATATTAACGAGGAGAACGAAACAGAACTAGAGCCTACCCCGTATCAGAATGATTACAGGCGTAACTTAGAAGAACCACAGTTTAATGAAGAGGAAGATGCTGATAGCATTGACGACCCTGTAGAAGCTACTCGTCAAAAACTTGCTCAAACTGAAGGCTTGGCTTCTAAGCGAGGTGAAGAACAAACTCACGACTTCAAGAAACGTTATGATGATTTAAAACGTCATTATGATAATAAGTTGAACGAATGGAAACAAGAGAAAGAACTGCTTAATGCTAAACTTTCTGTAGAGGCAAAAAAACATGATATACAAGAGTTGCCCAAGACCGAAGAAGAGTTAAGCGAGTTTAAACAAAAGTATCCTGATGTTTATGATGTTGTTGAAACTATTTCTTCACTACAAGCTAATGAACGTGTAAAAGACATCGAAGAAAGACTTCATGATTTGCGTATAAAAGAACAAGAAGCTATTGTTCAAACTGCAGCGCAACAACTCATGAATCTTCATCCTGACTTTGAAGTTCTCAAAGAAAGTGATGTGTTTTTAAGTTGGCTTGACGAACAACCTGCTAGTATTTCTGATGGCATCTATAAAAATAATACAGATGTTAAATGGGCCGCTAGAGTTATTGATTTGTTTAAGGCAGATAACGACATTAAGACGCCAAAACCTCGTAATAAATCAAAATCAACTAAAAGATCACAATCTAAAACATCACGAAATGACGCAGCGCAAGCTGTAACAAGGACTAACTCTAAAATGTCTTTGGAACAATTTCAGGATGATAAAAAGGTTTGGTCTGTTCAGGAAATATCACGACTCAAACCTTGGGAATATGAAAAAGTCGAAAAGGAAATCGACAGAGCAGTTCGTGAGGGAAGAGTTGTAGATTCCGTAGAGTAAGAAAACAGCAATCGTCTATGATATAAAGGAGATATTATCATGGCATTTACTACTGCTGCAGGGTACGGCAATCTACCGTCAGGTAATTTTGTACCCGTCATTTACTCCCAAAAAGTCCTCAAATTCTTTCGTCGTGCTTCGGTAGCGGAAGCTATTACCAATACCGACTACGCTGGAGAAATTGAGAACTTCGGAGATACTGTTAACATCATCAAAGAACCGACCATCACGGTCAATGCTTACCAACGTGGTAGCACCGTGAACACTGAAGCTCTGGCCGATGACCAGATTCAGTTGGTGGTTGACCAAGGCAACTACTTTGCCTTTAAGGTCGATGATATCGAAGAACGTCATAGTCACCTTAACTTTGAGGCTCTTGCCACATCGTCTGGTGCCTACACTCTGAAGAAAGCCTACGACTACAATGTTCTGAAGAATATTGCTGACAATGCGGCTACGCCTTCAGGCACTCTAGCAACGCAAGCAACCTCTGCTAACACTGGCGATGAAATTGCCGATCTGGTAGCACAGGCTGCAGCGGAACTAGATAAGAATGATGTTCCAGAAGAAAATCGGTGGCTTGTAGCTGCTCCGCAATTTTACCAAGTACTACGTGGTGCTTCATCCAAGATTATGGACATGTCTGTAACTGGTGGTGGAGAATCGCCGCTTCTTAACGGTAAAGTTACTGAGCGTAAGCTGCACGGTTTTGACCTGTATCAATCTAACGCTATTGGTGTTGGAACGACAGGTTCTGAAGCAACGCATGTCTTCAACGACTCCGCAACCTCTGGACACACTTTGATTCTGTTTGGTCATATGTCTGCAGTTGTTACTGCTTCGCATATCGCTAAAACGGAAGTCATTCGTGATCCGAACAGCTTTGCCGACATTGTACGTGGTCTTCACGTATTTGGACGTAAAGTTCTTCGTGGATCAGGCACTGGCTACAAAGGTGTATTCAAAGGTCTGATGGACTTGGATAGCTAAAGGAGGGAATGAACAATGGCTACTTATAATCGTACTGTTACGGGCGGTGGCACTGTTGGACATCCTTCCAATGCTGCTGTTCCTTACGTCATCACTTCTCCCGTCTGGGATACTGCTGATGGCGGCACTGGTGGGGATGTCGTTCAGTTGATCGACGTTCCTGCAGATACCATGATTGTTGCAGGGTGTCTAGAAGTTCTAGAAGCCCGTGGTAACAGTCAGATTACTCTAGATGTGGGTATTACTGGTGGTGACGTAGACTGTTTTGTTGACGGTTCTGCTCTTGCTGCTGGCTTTACACCGTTTCTAGAAGCCGCTGTTGGTGCTTCAGGCTCCAACGCACGGATGCTGACAAGTGCTGACACTATTGACGCTCTCATTCTTGATGGTGGGTCATCTGGTGAAAGTGCTGCACGTTTCCGTATTCACGTTGTTATGGTTGACGTTTCTGTTAACCCTGTTGAATCGGCTACGGTGTCTACTGGCACGTAATTTTTCACTACAGTTTCGTGGGGTATCTGCAAAAACCCCACACCCTTTCTTGTATTGTATTGTTTTGTATGAAAGGAAACAAAATGTACTTTTTTAGAATACTTAATGAATATGAAATTAAAACCTGTACTGAAAAGCTAAAAAATTATCATGCTTTTAGTGATGGAAAGAAAACACAACCAACTTCTGTTATGAAGAGTAACACTGAGTCACTTAACATACCAGATGAAGTGCGAAAGCTCATTACAGACAAACTATACGACACACATTTCATAGACACAGTATACTGTCCTAATCGCGTATCGGTAAACTTTTATAATCAGTACGTAGAAGACGATCATTATGATATTCATGTAGATGAGTTTAAAGCTCGACCTAAATCAAATAACACCTTCTTTGATTATGGTTTTAGTGTAAATCTACTAGACGAATATGAAGGTGGTGAGTTTATACTTCAAACACCTATGGGGCAGATAGCTAAAAAACTAGAAGCTGGAGAAATTGCATTATTTCCAATTATATACCCGCATGGTGTAGGTAACATAACAAAGGGTAAAAGAGTAAATATTATAGGCTGGATGTCAACTAACATTTCATACGAACAATCATTCATACTGTATAATATGTTTCAAATAGGACAGGCAGTTAAAGCTGACACAAATATGTTTACTAAAGTCAATCTAGTTCAAAACTATCTAAAAAAAGAATGGAGTAAATAATAATGGGAATTAAAATTGTACCTATAGAAAGAGATATAGCGCAAGGAACAGGTGGTGCTACAAATATAAAAAAGTCAAATAAAAAAGGAAGTGGCAAAACTGTTTCTGATGCGGATGTTAAACAAATTATGAAAGAATTTAATCTGAATAAAAAAGACGCAGAAGCTCTTGCTAAAAGTTTAATGAGAGCAGAGAAAGCAGAAGAAGGTGAATCTGAAATTATGAAGGGTAAACAATCTGGCGGCATGGTGGGCAAAGCCGACATGTCAGCAAAGAAAACCTCTGCACCAAAAAAGAAAAAGATGCCGCAATACTACATGGGTGGCGGTCCTATCAAGAAAGGTAAACCTTACGCTTACGGTGGTCGTGTAGCTAAATATAAGGAATAGATAATATGTCTAGACCTAGAATGAAAAAGAAAGGTGAATCAGATTTAAGCTATGCTTTGGCTATGCTTAACTTTCACAGGTTTTCCGACAGAATTTACGGAGGGGGTAGAAAAAGTAGATACCAAACAGATGCTGAAAAAAGAGTGCTTGATCTAGGAGGTAAAATTCCTCCACCAAAAAAAAGTAGACCTAGACGTTCGTTTAAAGATACTTTATTTGAGGCACAGAGAAACGCTGCTAAAAAACCCCCACCACGTAAAGGTCCAGTGCAACGTCCACCACGCAGACCTAGCACTCTAACTCCAATACAGCTTGAACAACAAAAACGATTTCAAAAAGAGCTTCAAAAACAAAGAGACATGTTTAATAAAAATATTGCAAGACGAGTTACTGAAGCTAATAAAAGATTAAAACCAAGAAAATCACCAACAGATACACAAATTAAACAAAATCAACATAATAAAAAAATGGCAGAATTAGCAGGAATAGATACAAGTTCTGCAATAGCTCAATCTAGAAAAAAAGTAAAAAGACAACCTTCCGTAACTTCACAATACCGTGGTGGATCAGGTAAGAAAAAGTACAATCAAGCAGCTTACTTCGCAGGTCTAGGCGTCAATCCCAACACAAAACAAAATCAAGGCATATATAAACCATACGCTAATGGTGGTGGTGTTCGTAAACCAAAGTACAAGGAATAATCATGGCGACATTCTTACAGCTTACCAATCGTGTTCTTAACGAACTAAACGAAGTAGAACTTACATCTGCTAACTTTAGCTCATCCAGAGGTGTACAGACTATGGTTAAAAATGTTGTGAATAAATCTATTCATGACATATATAACTCTGAGGTAGAATGGTCATATTTGTATACTGCAAAAAACCAAGTCACAACTGCAGGTACACGTAAGTATGATTATCCTACTGATGCACGAAAAGTAAACTTTAATTCGTTTGTGTTAACTCCTAAAGACCTTATTACCAACGGAGATTTTACTGCGAACATCACAAGCTGGACTACAGTATCTGGTAGCCCTGCTCAAACTTCTGCAACTGGTAACGGTGCGCTACGTCTTAATGCAGCTGAAGTGACACAGGCTATTAGCACGGTAGTTAATACGGAGTACGTAGTGCGTACGCGAACTGTAGGTGGAGACATTACACTAAAGATAGGTACTTCATCTGGTGGAACGCAGATATCAAGCACAACATTAAGTATTGACAACCTTGGTGATGGGGAGTATAATACTACTAAGTTTACTGCTACGGCTACAACCACGTATATTGGTCTAGCCAACTCTGCTTCAGCCAACTACGATGTAGACAGCGTTGAGGTAGTAGAGAATATGCAGCCACAACGTCTAGTCTACCTATCTTATAATGAGTGGTTAGATACACATAGTGAAAGTGATCTAAACGTAACTCAATCTAGCCAATTTGGCATACCTCGATATGTATACCGTGATCCTTCCAACGGTAGTTTTGGTCTTAGCCCAATACCTGATAAAAGTTCATACAATATTGCATTTGATTATTATGCTACACACACCGATCTTGACGCACATGGTGATACACCTACTCTTCCTACACGGTTTCATGACATCGTTGTTAATCGCGCAAAGTACTATGCGTACATGATGAGAGCGAACATGGCTGGCGCACAACTAGCAGACAAAGATTACATAGAGGGTATCAAGCGTATGCGTGTAGAACTGATCAATCATCAGAACTACTTCTATCCTGCGGGTATCACAGGCAACACTCGTAACTTTGTTGGAGTCAATACTTAATGGCTAACATTACTGCGCCAGAGTACATATCACCGTATGTTGTTACAACGTCAGGTGGTTTGGTGCTGGATAGAGATGTATATACCATGCCTGTCGGTGCCGCCTCTATACTGCAGAACTTTGAACCGTCAGTGCGAGGAGGATATCGTAGATTAAGTGGAACTTCACGTTTTTCTTCTTCACAGGTAGGTGGATCATCTAGCACTATTCTTGGTGTAGCAGTATTTAATAATGGAGTGGTTGCTGCACAGAGTACAAATGTGTATTTCGGTACGGGTAGTTCTTGGACGAGTATTGATTCAGGACGCACTAGTGCAGGACGTTATCGGTTTGAAAAATATAACTTCAACACTAACGAAGAACGTCTAATATTTGCTGACGGTGCAAATGCTGCTAGCATGTATAATGGTACTACTGTTTTAGATATTAAAGGAGATGCAACTAATATATCCACCACAGGGTCTATTAGTAGTGGTTCAACATCTCTAAGCGTAGGAAGTGCATCAGGTCTTGTTGAAGGTCTGTACGTTAACATTTCAGTTACACATAGTCCAGCATCACAGGTAGGTAGTGGCGCAACTAGTTTTGATGTATCAGACGCTTCTAATCTTGTAGTAGGTATGACGGTATCAGGGACAGGTATCGCAAGTGGTACGGCAATATCAGGTATATCTTCTAATACTGTGACAATAGACAAAGCTACCACTGCTATTATTGCAACTAGTGAAACTCTTACATTTAGAACAGTATCTGCTTCAACAAGAATATCTAGTATTTCAGGAACAACAATAACTCTATCATCTGCATCTACAAATGCTGTATCTAGTGTCACAGTAATATTTGATGGGCTTGGTACAGCACCGTCTGATCCTAGTATGGTTACAGCTTTTAAGAACCACATGTTCTATGCTGGTATGAGTGCAGAACCTAACACAATCGTTTTTTCTGCCATAGGTGATGAAAACGATTTTACAGCATCTAACGGTGCAGGTTCGCTCAATGTTGATAGCACCATCATAGCTTTGAAATCTTTCCGTGGTGAACTGATCATATTCTGTGAAGATCGTATCTACAAACTTGCTGGTAACGCACTAGCTGACTTTGCAATAGCACCTATCTCTCGTAACGTTGGTTGTTCAGATGCGTTCAGTATTCAGGAAATAGGCGGTGACGTTATCTTTCTTGCACCTGACGGTCTACGCACCATTGCCGGTACTGCACGTATCGGTGACGTAGAACTAGGTACAGTATCTAAGCAAATACAGGCACGTATTAGTGACATTGGTTTTACAAATATATCTTCAGTTGTGATACGTGATAAAAGTCAGTATCGTCTGTTTTATCCTAGTGGTGGAGCGGAAAGTTCTGAGAAAGGTATTATTGGTGTACTAAAGTCTAATCCTTCAGGACAGATTGGTTGGGAGTACAGTGATATACGTGGCATTAAACCTTCTTGTTGTGACTCAGGATTTATTAGTAGTGTAGAAAAAGTAATACACGGCGGTTTTGATGGATATGTGTATCTACAAGAATCAGGCAACACCTTTAACGGCACCGCCATGAAAGCAATCTACCGCTCACCCGATCTGACAATGGGTGACGCTGGTATACGAAAGAACATGCAACGCATTAACGTTAACTACGATCCTGAAGGATCAGTTAATGCTAGCCTGTTTGTTAAATATGATTTTGAGGATGCAGGAACACCACAACCAAGTGCATACACGTTAAGCACTGCAGACACTGCAGCAGTGTACGATAACTCAGGTACATTATACGGTTCAGCAGTGTACGATGCAGAGGGTATGCCTATTGTACGTCAATCAGTAGAGGGTAGTGGTTTTACAGTAGTGATACGTCTTGAGGATGAAAGCAGTAATCCTCCAATAACATTAAAAGGATTTGAATTAGAATTTACACCGGGAGCGAGGATGTAACATGGGAAATTCCTATACAAGAGCAAGTAATTATTCGTCTGGTGACACTATTACCGCTGCACACAGTAACAATGAGTTTGACAGGCTAGAGACTGCTTTTGGTACTTCTGGTCATTCACATGATGGAACAGAAGGTGAAGGAGGAGCGATAACAAAACTGACTGCTAACTGTACTGTTCCAGATAATGTAAATTTAATATTTGGAACTGATTCAAATGTGTCTGTTCAATACGACGAAACTACTACTGATTCACTGCGAATTGCAGCATTAGAGGGAGCAGCAGTAGCAATTACGTTTGCAGCTGATGAAGGTGATGACGCTGGTGACGAATGGAAACTGAACATCGCTGATGGTGGTGTGCTTACACTTGGTAATGATATCAACAGTGCAGGTACGTACGTAACGCATCTAACGCTTACACCTAACGCTACTGTAGCTAACTCTACTGCAGCGTTTGCAGGTAACGTCACTGTAGCAGGTGATCTAACAATATCTGGTGACGACCTTACAATGGGTACAAATACATCTGGACATGTTCTCGTTGCAGACGGCAGCAATTTCAATCCTGTCGCAATATCTGGTGACGTAACAATAGCTTCTAACGGTGCAGTAACCATTGCCAACGGCGCAGTAGAAAATGCAATGCTAGCTGACGATGCAGTAGGTGCAGACGAGCTAGCAGCTAACGCTGTAGTAGATGCCAGTGTGGCTTCCAGTGCAAATATTGCTGTATCTAAAACTGCACTTACAGCAGGTACAAATATTTCTCTTTCTACAAACACACTTAACGTTGACGATGCGTTTCTCATTAACAGCGGTGATGACACAACAAGCGGTGTAATTACTTCAGCTGGTTACAAGCTCAACGTAGGTGCTGGCAGTGGTGACGTAACTACGCAATTTCAACAGGGCGGCACAACTCTGTTTACTGTGGGTATTGACGATTCTGATAGTGAAAAATTTAAAATACATTCAAGCACGGCTTTAGCAAATACCAGTGATTTTGAAATTACATCTGCAGGTGTTGTGTCACTAGGTAGTGATCTTAACGTTGCTGGTAATACCATACTTACAGGTAATCTCACGGTTAATGGTACAACTACTACAGTTAATACTGCAACACTGGGAGTAGTAGACCCAATCATTCATCTTCAAACTGCTTCTGACGGTGGTGCGCTAGGATCAGACACAAATAAAGATGTTGGTATTGTTATGCAGTATCATAACGGTAGTGCAGCAAAGAACGCTTTTCTTGGTTGGGATGACTCAGCAGGTAAACTTACATTTGTACCAGATGCCTCATTATCTAGTGAAGTTGTATCTGGTTCTGTTGGAACCATTGTTGCTAATCTTGAAGGTAACGCAACTGGCACTGCAGCTACTGTTACTGGAGCAGCACAAAGCAACATTACCTCACTTGGAACACTGACTACACTTACTGTAGACAGTATCATAATTGATGGTACAAATATTGGACACACTTCCGACACTGACGCTATAGCTATATCTTCTGGTGGTGTAGTTACATTTAGTCAAGTACCACTATTTCCTGCTGATACAATCGAAACAGCAGACATACAAGCAGACGCTGTAACTGGTGCTAAGATAGCAGACGATGCTATCGATTCAGAACATTATACAGATGGCAGTATTGATACAGCGCACATAGCTGACGGACAAATTACTTTAGCTAAGATAGCAAATGCAGCTAAAACCGAAGCTATTGCGATTGCCTGTTCTGATGAAACTACAGATTTAACTACAGGAACTGCAAAAGTTACATTTCATATGCCTTATGCCTTTACTTTGACGGGAGTTAAAGCAGGAGTCACAACAGCGCCAGTAGGCTCAACTATTATTGTAGATATTAATGAGGCTGGCAGCACTATTCTTTCCACAAAACTAACTATTGATGCAAGTGAGAAGACTAGTGCAACAGCTGCTACAGCAGCAGTTATAAGCGACACAGCTTTAGCTTCAGACGCTTTAATAACAATCGACATTGATCAAGTAGGTTCTAGTACTGCTGGAACTGGTCTTAAAGTTTATCTTATAGGATATCAAACGTAATATGTTTATAATTAATCCTTACATATTTACTGCTGCTGGTTATACTATTGAAGGTTCTGGTTTATTCAATGGTACTGATGGAAAGTTAACAAGAACTATCAGTTCAGCAGGAAACAGAAAAACTTTTATTCTTGAAGTTATCTTTAAAAGGGGTGGTTCAGCGTCAAGTTTTCTAACGGCATATTCGTCAGGTACAGACACATTCTATACATATCTAAGTTCTGATCAGGTATATATTCAGAATTATGTAAGTGGCACTCAAATGGAACTAAAAAGTGACGCTAAGTTGCGCGACTTTAGCGCATGGTACCATTTAATTTATGCAATCGATACGACCCAATCAACTGACACAGATCGTGTAAAGGCATGGGTGAACGGTGTCGAATTAACTTGGGCTTCGTCGCCTAGAACCTACCCTGCTCAAGACTTAGAACTCAAGTGGAACACAGGTTCGCAAGAACATCAAATCGGTCATTCTGCTACCACCTATAGCCAGGATTATTTTGCCCGTGCCGCTGCTTACGACGGTGCTACAATGACTGATCCAGTTACGGATGGATTTGGTGAATACGACGATAACGGTGTGTGGGTTGTAAAAAATTCATCTGACTTATCCAGTCTAACAGGACAAGCATTAATTTCTCAAGGCACTGGAAGTGTAATTGGCACTATGAATGTCAGAACATCTAATGCGTTTGATGGTAACAATAACCAGAATGATGGTAACTCTGCGTCACATGACTTTGCCGCAACTACTGTTACGCTTGGAAAAGATTTTGGTGCTGGAAATGCTAAAGTTGTCAATCAAGTAAGATGCTGGGGCTACAACGGTGGAGGATTTACATCTAATGCCGGTCAGACCTGCACTATTGCTGTTATTGGATCAAATACTGGTCTTGGTAGTGATGAAGTAACACTCTTTACGTCAGGGACAATTACTGACTCTTCAAACGCTAACGCTCAAAACTTTAGCTTTAGTAACTCAACAGCGTATCGTTACGTATATATAAAGCTAACTCAAGGTGTATCGAACTATTTCTTTGTAGCTGAACTAGAGTTTTATGAAGAAGTAACAGTAGGTTTTGGAACTACAGGCTTCTTAATTGAAGGTGGAGCAGCATTTACTAATGGCACGGACAGTAGCGGCAATTCTCAAAACTTTACTAAAGGCGGCACCATTACCAATGTTAATGACACTTTAACAGATAAAGCGTCAGACAACTTTGGAAACTATGTAACTTGGTCACCAATCGATAAAGACAGCAATGTAACTTTATCAGAAGGAAACACCATAGCAGAACAAGATAGCACTGGAGCTTTTAAATCAGTCCTTGCAACACAGGTTGTTCCTAGCACTGGAAAATGGGTCTGGGAAATTAAACAATCTGGTGGTAATCCGTTTGGAGGATACGCAACAACTGGAGTTGCCTCTACTAATGTAGCACGATCTATTGGTCGAAGCGGTTCTGGTGCAATTACTTTTGACGTAAACGGTTCAAATCTTAGAAAATTTCAGTCTGCTAGCCCAACAGAATCTAACCATGTCACTGGTGGTGTTAGTATATCTAGCGGAGAAGCGTTTCAGTTTGCAGTTGATTCAGATGCTGAACAATTAGAAATATATATAAATAACACGAAACAAGGTTCTACATTAGACATAAGCAGTCTAACAAAACCCTATAAGATTATATCTCAACTTTATTCAGGTGGAACGGTTGATCATACATTAGTTGCAAATTCTGCTAATTTTGAAAATAACGTACCAGCTGGTGGCTATAAAACTATCAATACTGCTAATCTTCCAGCGCCGACTGTGACCAAGCCAAGTGATTTCTTTAAGACAGTCCTCTTTTCTGGCACAGGCAGCGCACAGAATATCGACACAGTTGGATTTTCACCTGACCTTTTAATTATTAAATCACGAACATCAACCGCAAACTTTAACTGGATTGATAGGGTTAGAGGTGAGGCTAATATTCTTTGGTCAAATGCGGCTGTAGCCCAATCTGCTGAATCAACAAGCGTCACAGGATTTCGGGATGAAGGATTTTCAGTAGGGTCAGACAGCGGTAGTTATGTGAACATTTCTGGTCAGACAATGGTAGCTTTTTGCATGAAGGCTGGTGGCTCTGGTTCTAGTAATTCGGATGGTGACATTGCATCAACTGTATCTGTAGCTAGTCATGGCGGGTTTTCGATTGTCAAGTACGACCCTGGAAGCGGTGGTTCGCCCGGTGATACTGTAGGTCATGGCCTTTCACGCGCACCAAACTTTATTATTCTTAAAACATTAGAAAATGTAGGAGATAAAAATTGGTCAGTTGGTAGTGATGATATTGGTTGGACAAATAATTTATTTTTAAATCTTACCAATGCAAAAAGTGCTGGGTCAGGTCCGTGGAATGATACTGCACCCACTTCATCTGTATTTAGCATTGGTTCCGACAGAGACAATGATGCTGCGTATATTGCGTATTGTTTTGCAAAAACGCCGGGACTAATTGCTTGCGGAAGCTATACAGGAAATAATGATGCTGACGGAACCTATGTAGTTGTCGATGATGGCGCATCTGGATTTAGACCAGCATGGTTACTTATGAAAAACATAAATGACTCTGAAAATTGGGTTTTGATGGATTCTGTACGAAGCCCATTTAACCCTGTAGATGGGTATCTTTCTACCAATACCGCTACTAGTGATACAGGCGCAACTGGATTGCCGCTAGATTTTACCGCAAATGGATTTAAGCAGCGTAACAACTCTAACATGACTAATGAAGATACAATCATTTATCTAGCATTTGCAGAGCATCCATTCGGTGGTGACGGTGTAGCACAGGCAAAAGCGAGGTAATACATGGACCCAATTACTATAGCTGCTGCCATTACTGCTACTAAGACTTTAGTGAAATCTGCTAAAGGTGTTCAAGACATTGCTCATGGTCTAGACGGATTGTTTCAAGCTAAAGAACAACACGAAAAGAATAAGAATCGTAAACCCGGTAGTTCAATAGGTGAAAAAAATAAAAGCATACTACAAAAACGTGCTAAAGATGATGGCTCAGAAACGTCAATGTCATCTGCTGCTGCAGCTGTTATTGAAGAAAAACAACTTAAACAACAACTTGACGATCTTAAAGAAGAAATTAATTCAAAATGGCCCTCTAAAGCAGGAGAGAAGACTACTTGGGAATTGATACTGGAAGAACGTAAGAAACGAATTGCTGATAAAAAAGAACGTGAAAAGCGAGAAAAGATAGAAGCAGAAGAACGTGCAGAGCGAAGAAAAGTAATACTGATTGAGATTGCGAAAGGTCTAGCTGTTGTCATTATTGCCGGTGGTATTGGTTGGTTTCTTTGGTGGGCAGCAACTAGTGGACCAGCGGTAACGTAGTATGGAGTTTGGTATTAGAGAACTTGTACAGTTTGGTACACTGCTTGCCTCATTAGCTGGTGCGTTTGCTGTGGTAAAGTCTCAACTGTCTAGAGTCATTCAGGACATAGCTGAAATAGAAAAAACACTTAATAATATCAATACGCGCATTGATCAAGCAGATGCAGATCGTGCAGTAATTAAACATCAAAACAAAGTGTTCTCTACCATTCTATCTCCAGCAAAGTTAGAAGCAAATCACAGAGAAATATCAGAATTGAGGACTGAAATGAGAGTAGTACATAAAAATTTAGATAATTTATATCACATGCACAACGGTTCGCATCCGTCTGTGAAATCTGAACAGAGGTAAAGTAATATGAGTGAACTACCACGTCAAGAAGACTTACCGGAAGAGTTTCAACCACCTTATGAAGACACTTCAGGTTCAACTCCTGATGTTGCACTTCCTGACACTGACGACATAACCACGATTGAAGGTTTAAATAAACCTATTATTGATATTATGGGTCAGCAAGCAGTCGGTGCTATTACACCGGGAACAGAAGCAGGTCCAACAGATATTACTAGTGGTGTTGATCTTGGTGCAGGTGCATATACACCAATAGATCAAACTGTTCAAACTGATGAATTATTAACCGGACCAACAGACCTAACAGCTACGGGTGCAGCGGCTACAGCTGCACAAGTACAAGAGGCATCCATGGTTAACAGTCCTACCGCACCAGATGCTGTTACTATTGAAAATGTAGAAAGGACACACAGTAATTTACCAGCAGCTACAGCGCAACAAGGAGAACTTTCAGAGGGTGCTATTATCGACCCTAATCAGGTTGTCGATGAACGCACCAAAGCTGAGATGTTTGAACGGGGTAGCCTAGCTGAAGCAAAAACACAAACACTTGCTGCAGAAGCTACAACTAAATATCAAGTAGAACAGCTTATGGCTGCACTTGATTCTGGCGCAGAACTACCACCTTACATGTCACCGGCAGTGCGTAAAGCTAAAGGCATAATGAATTCTAGAGGGCTTGGCTCTTCGTCTATGGCAGCTGCAGCTATGGTCCAAGCTATGCTGGAAAGCAGTATTCCAATAGCTCAGTCTGATGCACAAGCGTATGCAACAATACAATTACAGAATTTAAATAACGAACAACAAACGGCTCTAGCCAACGCTGCAACTATCGCTGCTATGGACCGTCAAAACCTAGACAATCGAATGAAAGCAGCACAACAAAATGCACAGTCTTTTCTTCAGATGGACATGGCAAATCTTACCAACAGACAGGCTACAGAAACACTTACATATCAAAGTAAAGTTCAGTCACTATTTACAGATCAAGCTGCAGCGAACGCTGCTAAACAGTTTAATGCTACGACACAAAATCAAGTCAATCAGTTTTACGATCAACTAGGTGCAACTGTAGAAACAAACAATGCAAACAGACAAGCTGCTATGGATCAGTTTAATGTAGATCAATCAAACTCTATTGCAAAGTACAATGCTAAGTTGCAAGATGCGAGAGAAAAATTTAATAGCACAATGCAACAACAAATAGAACAATCTAATGTGTTGTGGCGAAGATCTATAAATACTGCAAATACTACAGAACAAAACAATGCAAATAAAGCTAACGCTGCTGCTATTTTAGGAATAACTGTAGCAGCACAAGCTAATCTTTGGCAGAAATATCGTGATGAAATTCATTATGCTTTTACTTCTACTGAAAATTCAGCACAACGCGCACAACAACTAGCTCTTACATCTTTACAAAATGCTTTTTCTAAAGAAATGTTTGATATGGAAATAACTGCTGATGCAGAAAAATCTATTGGTACATATTTTGGTAATGTTTTACATAGTTCTTTTGAAGGTATTGCTCAAAATTTATTTAAGAACATTGGATTTTTATAAGGAATAAAAAATGGCTTTTGAATTTATAGTAGACACAATATTAGAACCAGTAATCTCTTCTGTTACTAGCTCAATATTTGGATCAGGAACAGATGAAGATGATAAAGGTGAATCAGGATTTGTTGATAAAGATACAAATATTCGTACTAGGCGGATAGAAAGACTTTCTAGAGAAAGGGCAATCCGAGAAGGTGTAAAAAATAGAATGGAAGGATTACCTACAATTCCCGTAGCTAGAGCTACAGATGTTCGCGGAAAATATAAAAACACTATCAATCAGGCTTTTGCTAAAGCAGCAGACAATAATAGAATAGATATGGTAATTTCAGCTTATCTAGCACAAAGAAAAAAACATAATTTAGATAATACATACGGTTCTGCTGTTAGTATAACTGATCCATACAGTGACGTAAGTTAGGAAAGTAATATGGAAAAAAAGTTAAATAAACCACAAGGAAATTTTGACCCAGATGTATTTGGGGCGGCTATTCCCGGTCAATCGTTGACGGCTAATCCCGGTCAATTTCCTTATGAAAAACCGCCTATTACTGTTGATCCAGCACAAGCAATAGACGCTATTGTAGAAAGTATACGTAAGCCGCACATAGCTAGTTCGTATGCTAAATTGTTAGAAGCAGGTTTGTCGGCTGAAACAATAGCTTCAGGATTAACTTTGATTGGTGTTTCTGAAGGGGCTTTTGATCCAGATGTAGCTGAGATGATTAAACCTGCTTTAGTATTCTATATTGTAGAAATAGGTTATGATCACAATGTAGAAGATATTAATGTGTTAGATGATTTTCCTGATAAAGGTATGTCAACTAACGATGGATTAGAACTTCTTGAAATGACATCGCCTAATGAACGCTTACCCAAAAAGATAAAACAACTTCAAGGTTATGAAGAAGAAGAAACAGATCAAATTGATAATCAAGAAAACAATATGGGTGTTGAAGATATGTCTGTTGGATTTATCGACAGAAATAGAGGAGTTAATTAAATGTTGAGTATGTCGTTTTTTGGAGGATTAGCAGAAGGTGGTTTAGAAGCTAGAAGACAAAAAGCTGTTGCTGATAATACTAAGGCAAAAAATAAGCAAGAGGAAGCTAAACGAATTGCTGATATGAAAAAAGCTATAGCTCAAACTGGAATGATGAACCAAAAAGAAATGTCTGAATTGGCAAATATAACTGATTTATCTGTTCTAACAGCAATTTTTGCGGATAAAACTAAATTAAAAGGTGATAATCAAAGAGCAGCTGATTTATCTGTAGCTAGAACAAATTTTGAGGGAATAGGTTTTTTACACAGTAATGGAACACAAAATGTTTTTGTTCCAAATGTTGCTTCTATAGGTAAAAATAGATTAGGTATGGATGGAAAAAGTTTTACTGATGCTCTAAAAACTGCACAGGGAGCAACTCAATTAGCTGACGCAACTTTCAATACGTTAGATAATGCGTTAGCTAGTGATCCTGATATGCCATTAGATAAATTTAGAAACATTATTAATACAAGATTTACTGATTTACTAAACATAAGTCAAAAAATGCCTCAACATGCAATAGGTGCTAGACAAGGTTTACAGTATTATTTTCCAAGTATATATAAAGCATACAAAGGTAAGGTAGATCATCTTAAAGCATTAGAAGAGTCATTGGTTGAACATAAATTTTTTAAACAATCATCAAAAGGTGATGACGCTTCTATTAGTATAGATCAATCACAAAGAAACGACAGTGGTGAAAATGCTGTAGTTGCAATAACAAAAGTTCCCAGTTTAGCAAATATAGATAGTAAAGAAGTTGATGTTGTAGAAGATGTATATGATCCAAAAATGGGTCCACATGAAAAAGCGATTCTTTCAAGAGCCACTATGGATGTAAATAAACCTTTTAACAGGGATACACAAGGGGCTATTCCTGAATTTGGTTTAAAAACAATAGTAAATAATCTTGATAGTGCAGTAAGTCAAGGTTCATCTGTTGACAATAAATATAATGCGTTTGCAAATTCATATGTAAATCCTACTGATTATGCTAAAGAATTTTTAGATTCATCGTCAGCTTTTGAATTATTAGATGATCGACTAACAGAAAAATTTAGAGAATATAGAGAAACAGTTTATAGAAATAGAAGGACAGGTCTTGCAACAAAAGAAAGAGTTGAAATACTTCCAAGTACAACGGCAAAAGAAAGAGAAGAAAAATTTGCTCAAGCATTAATTAGACAATCCTCTGCTCTTAACGGTGCTGCAAGTACGGTAAAAGATATAGAATTAATAGCACAGAATGTAGGAATAATGATAAGATTAGAAGAGGCTGGTCCTAATGCTACGCTACAAACTATTTTTAAAGATTCAGATGCAGAAGAGATAAAACAAATTTATGGAATTTTATCACAATACATAAATGATAATAATTCTTCTGTGGTTGTGGATGCTGCTGGAAATCCGGTTAGAGTTATGAGTAAAAATAACTTTCATAACGCTCTCTTAACATCCATTGCTAATCAAGATCGACTTGTATCAAGACGCCTTAGAGAAGTAGGTGTAGATACGGGTCTTGTTATGAGTGAAACAGCCACTGGCGCAGGAACATTTATTGATAATTTTGCAACTGGTTTAAAAGGACTTATAAATCAATTTGATACGTATGTTGGCAGAACACGCGAATTATATGCGGTAAACAGTCCTGCAGCTTTTAATAATGCAAGAAACACGTTGAAAGCATATGGTGCGGATTTTGATAAGTTAGTAGAAGGTGAAAGACAAAAGATGGCCGCTAATATGGACGCATATAATTCAACTACAGATAGTCGTCAAAAATTATTAGCTTATTCTCGCGCACAAATATCCTTTTATAAAATTAATTTAGCATATCAGTATGCAGCTATCTCTCAAGGTGGTGAAGGTAGTGCTAGAACTATTTCGGACACAGACTTTGCTAAAAACTTTTTAGCTTTGTTTCAAGAATCAGGAGCAGGTTTTCTAGGAGTTGTTGATATTATAAAAAGACAAACTAGAATTCAACTTTCAGCGAATAGAATTTTAATGAGTAAAGCTACTGAAGGACGTTTTTCAAAATATTATCCTGAAATAAATGCTTTAGGTAAATCATTAAATTACCATCATAGTATTCGTGAAAAACGTAGACCAATAAGAAGTGTTACAACTTTGGGTGGAAACTTAGGCATAGGTAGAAGAGATACCGGTGAAGATGCAGCGGCACAAGATACACAAGACACTGTTATAACAAGAAAAGATATGAACATATACTTTAATGATCTTACAACAGGCGCAAAAGCTACTCCACTAATAAGTGAAGAAAGAGATAAATCTTTTAAGCTCGATTTTAAAAGCATAAATCAACAAGAAGCTTTCTATAGTACGTTTCAATTAGCATATGCTAAAGCACTTAAAAAAGTAATATCAAAAGAATTAAATGCAAAGAATTTCGGTTCTATGAAAAAAGAAAATGCACAAGAATTTATAAACAACAATAAAGAAATGTTGGTTTATTACTTATTTAACAATGATGGAGCATTAGGCGAGATAAGCTCAAATATGAACCCATTTAATCACGTAACTATACAAGATATAAAAGGGTTTAAATCTAAATTTGCTAGAAAACCTATATCTTTTATAATTAACGATTGGAATAAAATGGATAATGTTGGTGGGGATAAATTTTATTATTTACAAAAAGGTATTCTTGATAAAAAATTTCCAATGGAGGTAGAAAGATTAAAAGGTGAAGAGTTTGTACTTGAAAAATTAACAGATATTATAATGAATTATATGTACAAAAATTGGCAGAGCTTAAAATAATTAAAAGGATGTCACATGGCACTTACAAATGCAAATGATTTAAATTTAGCCGAAGAAATGCAAGGTAACATAGCTTCTGTTCCTGAAGACAGAGAAGATGTGCAAGTTGCTTCTACTATCACTCTTCCTTCAACTAGAACGCCTGTTCCAGTAAATAAAACTGTTGTAAAAGAAGAAGAAGAGGAAGATGTAGGTATTGAAGAAATAGAAGCAATACAAGACCCTGCAATATCTGAACTAGAAGGTGCAACTGAAATGGACGCACCCATGTTAGAGAAAGGGTATTATTACGAACAAGCTGTAGAAGAGAAAAAAGCAGAAAAAGCACGACAAGGTTTGGTTCCACCAATAGTAGGTGCGCCTACTTCGCCAAGACAAATCCTAACACAAAGCCAACAAAATGCACTTCAAGCCGCAAATAAAACATTTGTTGAAATGTATAAAGATGATTTAGCTTCGTACGGTCAAGTTTTTGCAGAGAATGTTGTGACAGGTTCCTTGGAAATGGTGCCAGAAATAGGAAGTGCAGCAATAAAAGCACTACCTGCTAGCGTTGAAGTAGCTTTTAATATAACAAAAAACATAGGTGGTAGACTTAATAATTTATTTGTTAAAGCTATAGAAACTGCTTTTTACGATGAAGATCAATCTCTTGCACACCATTATATGGATCTTCCCGGTATACTTGATACTTCTTACACTGATGAGTTAACTAAATCACCTAGAGAAAAAATTAAAAAATTTCTGACAGAATGGGCGAAACCTTTAGAAGAAAAAATAATCAGAGAACACATTGGACTTGTAGATTTAAATAAACGTAATTGGTTACATGATTGGTTAGGTAAATCAGGTTTAGTTGCAGCACCTTTAATTCCAATGTATACCGGATTTAGCATGGTTATACAAGCACCTAAATTTTTCTTTGCTGCAAAAAAAGCAGGAGATGGACTTGCAAAAGCAGCAGGTAAAGCTGTTACGAACACTGCGTTATCTCAAACTGAAAGATTAGCAGGAGTGCTTAACACAGCATTAGGTGCTGGATTTGTGTGGCAAAGTGCTGAAACTTTAGGTAGAGGAACAATAGTGGAAAAGATAGCTCCTGTATTAGCTATACCGGGAGCAGTTATGGGTGCTTCGGGATTAGCTAGAAAATCTATGACAGTTCCCTTTGGTATAGGTTTAGCAGCAGTAGGTCTTTTGGTAAGAGGAGGTGCGGCTATCACTGCAGGAACGCGAGTTTCTATAGTTGGAGAAGGCGCATCTAAAGGCATGTTACGTATGTTAGCAATGGCTAGAGGTGTTCCCCTTAAAACTATCTTTCAAGCTAAAACAGAAGAAGATTTGATGAACGCTATAAATCTACGAGAAGACAATGGAGCTATGCAGTATATGACTGATTTAGCTTCAGGTGTAAAATCATTACCTCTAGAATTACGGCAACCTATTATTGATAATTTTGAATTTGCAGAAAGAATGATAGCTAAATATGATGGTAAAGATGGAGAACAACTTACTTTCTTTTTATCTCAGATAACAGGACTTGGTATTCAAGGAGCCGTTGCTAAATCTTTGGCACAAAGTGAGTCGATATCTTTATTTAGACCTATTAAAAAATTAAGACAATATGTAGGTAAACGGGCTTTGTATTCCGAAATGGAATTACAAGCTCAGGTATATGAAAAAAACGCGAAGATTATCAAAGATCAATTTTTGAAAATAATGAATCAAAAAGATGGAGCGTATCCAGATGATGAGTTTAAAGAGGTTCTTGAGGTTTTAAGTAGACAGTTAAATGCTTATGCAGATGAAGCTGCAGTGTTACGTGCTGAAGTGAATATCATGACTGACTCTACAGCAATATTTCGTAATAGTGAAACACAAAGAGAAATACACGCTGTAGCCGATGAGTTGTTTAATTATAATTCTGTGTTTAAGCTTGACAATGCTTCGTCAGAACAAATTCTTGAAATCGCAGACAACTTTAAACAACAAATTATAAGACTAGGCAGTAGTGCTTTTGAAAAAGCTAAAAAATTAAACGATGCTGCTTGGGAAGAATTACGTAAACATAATGATCCTGTTAACGCTGTAAACATCGTAGATTTCCTAATGGATGAAGCTGCAGCGTCTTTACGATCACCTTTGTTTACTGCCAAAACTAAAGCAGGTAGATACATACCTAATCAGACAGACTTGATTGAATTGTCTCGTAAAGCAGCTTTAGATAAATTTAACTTAGATGAATTAAAAAAGATTGTTCAACGTATTAGTGCTGACTCTGAAGGTACTTTTGGAAGACCGCTTTTTGATGCTAGAGGAAACACTATAAATTTTGACGATTTAGCAAAAAGAATAGAAGCTACTCAAGGAGACACAAGAACTCAAGAAACAATTTATCGTGAGTTTCTAGGAGGTTTACAAGCTCCTGATGCTTCTTTAAAAGAAGTTATTGACGCATTAATTCCACCACGTTTTTATCTTATGGACCTTCTTAAATATAGAAGTAAATTATTAGAAGATTATAGAAAATACAACGGTAATGCAGAAGGACATGAAATAGGAAAACTATTAGATGTTGTTACAGAAGCGATAGATAGCCATGCTGTTAATATTAAAAACCCAGAAGTTAAAGAATTGTATGACAATGCTATAGATGTGTATAAACAAAGAATATTACCTTGGAAAGAGTCGTTAGGAACAGAAGCACATCGTGCAGTGTTTAAAACTGAAGGTTTTGAGGACACTTTGGCTCCTGAACATCTTTTTGCAATGTTTACACGTATGCGTAATCCTCAAGTCATGGCTAGAACATTTAACGCTATGTTTTCAGACCCTGAAGATAAAGCAGAAGCTGCGCGATTGTTTCAGTTAACAGTAGGTAGAGTGTTAAATGGAGACTTTATGGGTTTCAAAGGTAGCTTTATATCTCAACTAGACGATGTTCAAGCCGCTACTATGAAAGAAGCTGGTATGATAACTGATGCTCAATTCGAGGGATTAAGAAGAATTATACAACATAAAGATAAAGTCTTACAGGCAACAAAATCAGAAACTCTTAAATTAGAAGAACAACGATTTATGAACAATGTGTTCAATCCTTTTATGGATAAGATTAGTAAAGGTTTAGGAGAAAGTTCACCTTTATATCAAGAACTATCTACTATAAAAAATTCTGAAGATTTAATGAGAGTAATGCTTACAGAACATATTATTGACATACCAAGTTTAAGAAAGGGAAGCTATGAGTATAAAGGTATTAGAGAAAGGATAGGTCAGGCTGGTCCTCAAGCGGATACTTTGTTAAAGAGTTATGATGAACTTATGGATAGTATACCTAATCCTGCAAAAGAATCTGTTACCAATCAAATGATAAAAGCCATTGGTGATTCTCCAAGCACGGCTTTTGAAAAATTTAAATCATATGAATCTTTAGAACAGTTGTTGATACATAGAGTATACACAGATTCATTTCAGTTGACTCCTAAAAAAGATCTTACACAAGTTATTTCAGACATGCAAGAACAAGCTAAAAACAGATTTGTTTCAAGAGAAACTTCTGGTTTACTTGTAAATATTGACTTAGTTCGCATGTCTGAAATTTTAGAAAAAGCTCAACCTGCTTTTAAAGCTTTAGCAAAAGCTAAAGATTCTATAAGAAAAGAAGCGGGAGTTAATGAACCTCCACACACTGATACTTTTGAGAATCTGACAGAAATTTTTCAAATAGCTAGATTGTCAGTAGGAGAAATAGCTGACGTTACGCTTGGCAACATGGGTACGAAGATGGGTATCGCTTCGATTCTGTCTAGAATTTATGGTGTAGCCAGAGGTGTTGTTAGTTTACGTTATGTGGCTTCAGATGTATTTATAAGAGAATTACATAGAAGAAAAGTTCAATATTTGTCTGAAGTAATATCTAATCCTATCGCTGTAAAAACTATGCACGATGTATTAGTCAAGGGTAAAACAGTTACCAGAGCGCAAGCTAATTATTGGAAAGGTGCTATAGCCATTCTAGTAGGAAAAACAATAGCTGACAACATAGATGATGAAGACATGAAAATCTATTTACAGACAATGTTTGGTTCTTGGGATGGTAAATCGTTACCTAAACATAAAATGCCTAGACAAATAGTCACTGATCCAAGAGTTCTATTTCCAGCACAGAATCAAAAATTAGGTGCAATAGACAGAAATTTAGTTCGTAAAATGAAAGGCGTAGCTGAAGGAAGAGAATAAATGATACCATTTATAGGACCAATAGTAAATGCAGTAAGCAGTATCGGTGGCTCTTGGATGGAGAGCAAGCTAGAAGAAACCAAGGCCAAGTCGCAGGTCAAGGTTGCCAAGGCTGTAGCCGAAGCAGAAGTACACAAAAAAGTTGCTACTGGTGAGATTGAATGGGAAAAGACTATGGCGAAAGCTAGTGGAGATAGTTGGAAAGATGAGTATCTTGTTGTAGTGCTTACTGTTCCAGCTATACTTGTGTTCGTTCCCGGTATGGAAGATATTATTCAGAGAGGGTTTAATGTACTTAGCACATTACCTGAATGGTATCAGAACGCTTTGATGATTGCTATCAGTGCTTCGTTTGGTATCAAAGGATTTAATAAATTTCTAGGGAGGAAGTAATCTATTAACATTGTTAAAATATTCTGCACTTAGAGTATTAACACGTTTTAGAAATGCACCTATAATATGTGTATTTTCATAGTCTGCTAGTTTCTTTTCCATAATTTCAACAAAGTCATCAGGGGGAACATGGTTGTATTCAACTTCTATGTTCCCCTTTGTATTTAGATATACTTTTAGTTCTGATAGTACTGTTTCTGCTTCCCTCATATTATACTGTCTTCACTTTACTTTCTGTCTCTATCCATACGTGTGCGCCACAGGATAGAGGTTTGTTAGGGCTGTATACGATCTTGCTAGGACCATCTATGGTAACTTCATGTGCGTAAGTGTTAGACTTATATGTTTTACATGTTAACACTGGATCGTTGGAGCCATTCTTTCTATTCTTCTTTATCACATGCTGATTTACATGAATTACTGTTTTCATATTTCACATACTCCAGCAGTACATGCCATCTCTTGAGATGATGTTGTGTTATCATCAAATTCAAGATACGATGCGTAGTCAATGTCTGGTAGTTCATCCATTAACTTATCGTACTCTGCAGCAGTAATCTCCTCGTACGGTGCTTGCACGTAGCTGTGTGATTCATCTTCACGAGGAAGAAAAGCAATCCCGCATACTTCGTTCCAGTTCTCGTATACCCATGCACCTACCTCTGCCCACTCATCTTCACCAACGTAGATGGTAACAGATGGATTGTGATCAGTCCAGTGCTTACGATACGTCAACCAAAGATCAAGATGTTTTATTGCGCTAATGTAATTACGTGTTACTGCTTCAGGTGAAGATGCTATAGGAAAAGAGAAGACGCAGTTTTTATTATTATATACATCTATCTCATGAGGCATACCCTTCTCTATCATCCATGATGCTAACGGGTCTGTTAGGTCTGCACGTACTCTGCGAATGTAGTGATAAGCGTATCGTGGATGAATACCACTACCACTGTTGACCAGTTGTGACACCGTGCCTGATGGCTTGATGGTGGTGATGGCAGCTGACGGTTCGATGCCAAGTTCTTTTGCAATTTTTGCATTTGTGACCTTTGCCGTGTGCCTTATGTTTTGTAAAAATTTAACATTAGGACTGTACGTTAAATGGTTGTCAAAGATACCTGTAAGAGACACACCAAGTAGCCGTTCTTCCTCGCTGTTGTCTGTCCACTTCTTAGATAAATATTTAAAATCAGTCAGTGCAGATTGATACGTGCCAATAATTGTAGCGATACGTACCTTCTCTTCAATAGTTTTGTGTGTATCTTTTGGACGCACTACCACTTCACTTAAATTACAAAACTGTTTAGGACGTAGAGATATTTCACCACAAGGATTAGTACCAAATACGTGTGAAGTGTCACGGTCAATCTCCTTGGCTTTGTTCACTGCTGCTGCACGATTAAACAATCCTCGTTCACCGCTCTTAGATTCGTATATTGAAGTCCACTCTCGCAGAAACGTACCCATGTCAGGTTTGGAAGAAAACGCAATAGAGTTATTAGCGTAGCTTCTATTAACATTGTCATTGAACCAGCTGCCCATCTTGGCGTGACGCATACGATCATCACTTAGATTAGACAGACTGATCATGGCGCTTCGACGCACACCGCCAACAACCACTGCAGCTGCTACAGCGCACATTATATCATGGCACTCCAGGCTAGTCAGCTTACGTCCTTGTGCTTTGTAGAATGTAGATGTTACAAATCTAAATAGATTGTCGAGCGGTTCAGGACCACTAGCGCGTCCACCAAACGTCTTCAGTCTGCTGCCTGAAGGACGGATACGTGACAAGTCCCATGTAGGGTGTTCACCAGCGTACAATCTCATTACGAGTTGTCTAAGTCCTCTTGCCCATCCTTCTTTACTGTCAGCTACCGTAACAACTTCACTGGTACGTGTCACGTTCTCTGGCACTTCTGGCATACGATCTACAAAGTCACGTTCTACACTGTAACCTACGCCAGTGCCACACATGAGTATCATCAATGTCTCATCAAACGCTTTTGGATCGTCAACAGTGATGTAGCTACAGTTGTACGCTGCAATATGATTACGTTCTAGCGCGTCACCCGCTGCCATCATCGTCCTCATGGACGGCATCACCTCTTTGTCCAGTATCGCCTGTTTTACATCTTTGTGCTTTGCAAGTGACGGAAACTTACCTGTCATGTAGTTCCACCAACGATTTACTGTATCGCTGTAAGTTTCTCGTCTGTTCTCGCCTTCAATGTACCGTGCGTATCGGCTAATGTGTATAAAGTCTTCGTAATTACTTGCCATTAACAACCTCTATTTTGTTACCGTTATTACAATTAAAATTAAACATCGGTTGTTCTTCTCGTCCTTTGACTTCACCAACCAACTTATCAAGATACCATGCTGCTTTCTGTAAGTCTTGTACCTTATGGCCCTTATAATTACAACGCCACATGTACTTTAAAACATTACCACGCAAGTACCCTTCAAACTCCTCTACAGTCATAGAAGCCTGAATGGCATCAATGCACTCAATGCCGTACTCATTTAACTTATAGTGTTCTGGACTGTTTACATCATCCCGCATTGTCATCATCTCCGCTCATATCTCTGTCTAGTTTGTTTAGAAGTGATGGAAGTTTATCTTTCATATTCTTGTAGTCTTCTAACTTAACCACTTTACCTTTAGACGTTTTCTGTGTCTCTCTTTCAAAGTCATCCATCAATTTGCTCAGACCCTTACTAAACACCATCTCTAAGTCCTCGTCAAGCACACGCAACAGACCTAATGCCATTACTTTGCAGATGGGAAACTTGCCGTCGTCTACCTCTTTGAAGTCAAATACACTAACGTTAAAATCCTCATCAGTTTCTGGTTGTCTTTCTATGAGAATAAATACACCATTAGGTTCTTTGAAGACATGTTCTTGACTATCATCATCATTAAATAATAATTTAATTTTTTTAATAGCTTCTAGAACATCCTTCTCATCTATGTCATCTTCAGTCATTCATCCATCCTTCAGGTAATCTCATTACATCATACTCGAAACCATGTTTATCACACCATTGCGCGTACGTTGTTTTAGATTTTTTACTTAAACGTTTTTTACTATTCATGAATATAAATCTAATGTCAAGATCAGGATGCTGTTTCTGTATCAATAAATGTTTAGCCCTGTCCTCTGATGAAAACAGACCCTTAGTTTCTACGTAGAAATCATGATCTTCGATGAAAAAGTCTGGTGTGTACGTTCTGATAGGAGGTACGTATTTTATTTTATTTGTTTCGTACGATGCTTTTATATTTCTATCACGTAAGTTTCTAGCAAAGTCAGCTTCAAATCCTGATCTAAATTTTGTTCCCATCACAACTCCTCTAGTTCTGTTATACGCCCTGTACCCAGATCATAGTACAGTTTAGAGGCTTGTCCAGTAAGACCGCTAAATCTATTTTTAATTACTCTGGCATATGTTGTGTGACGTTCTACAACACAATCAGCTTGTCCGTTACGTTCAAGACCTAGCACGATGTCACTAAGCTGACCTATACTGTGGCTACCTCTAAGATCACTCAAGCTAACATTAAGCGAGTTAGTTTCATGCGATCCACCATTGGACGGTCTACGTAGATGCGACACCATGAACAAACAGATATCAAGCTCTTGCACAAGTGTACGCAACTTAGTCACGCAAGCATCAATTGTCTTACGTTCATCCATAGCGTTCTCTTGTGCGCTGACTAATATACTGATATGATCTAATACAATGTACCTACAGTTCAAGGCGCGTACAAGATAGCGAATACGTGCTATGATGTTTTCTATTGTGTTAGACCCAAAGTGATCAAAGAAGTAGAAACGTTCTGAACCTAGAACCTCGTTAAACGCATCCTCATAGGCTTGATCTTCATACACCACATCGGGAAGGTGCAGCGGCTTGTTCATGTGTAAGCTCATCAGACTTTCAGCTGTAGTGCGTACACTTTCTTCCATGAACATTAAGCCAATGTTTTCATCTGTCTTACTATAGATATGGTATATAATTTCTCGTAGAAAACTACTCTTACCAATACCTGTACCAGCGCAGATGGTGACTAATTCACCCTTACGTACTCCGTACGTCATACGGTTCAGACCTTCAAAGGGATAATCTACCACAGCTTCTTTTGGACCTTCTGATAGAACGTCCCATAGCTGAGAACCAGCCACAATGCCGTCAGGAGTGTGTGTATCTGCGTTCCACCAATCGCTAACAAAGTCTGTTGATTTGTTCTCCATGAGATAAGCTGAAGCGTCTTTATAACGCATCTTCATAATCTTAGCTTTAGGTGATAGAACTTCTGCTATCGCTTTGGCGTTCTCTAATCCCACTTTATCATTATCAAAACAAATAACGATATTGTCAAAGCTCATAAGATAGTCATAGTTGTCTACGATGTCTTTGTGTGCGCTAGCCGCGCCTGTCTTTATGGATACACAGGGCCATTTACTGTCGAACATCTGATGTGCCGACATGGCGTCTAGTTCACCTTCGCAGATGGTTATGTACTTACCACCCTTCTTGAATAACTGCTGACCAAATAACTTAGCGTCACTTATCTGACCTTCAACGGTGAAGACTTTGTTCTTGCCACGTATCTTGTTGGCGACATGTTGATTCCATTCATCGTAATATGGATATATATGTTTTGATGCGTTACTTACAGTGACACCGTACTTCAAACAAGTTTCAGAAGACAGCTTACGTTTTGATAACTCTTTAGTTATACCTGTAGTTAGATCAGAATTAACTATAGTGGTATTAACTTTATAATCATCAATGCTCATGGCTATTCCATCCTTAACCACTGTTCTACAAGAAAAACAAAATGTACCGTCTGCATAGATTGATAGTGCATCTGAACTACCACAGGTAGGACAAGGTTGATGTGTCTTCTTTGCCTTCGTCATAGTACCTCTTCTACATTAGGTTCTTTTGCAACTTTGGTGAAGTAACGATATCCGTTAGCATATCTAAATACACGTAATCCTTCACCGTTATTTGTGTCCTGCCAACATCTATTCTTGTAATCACAGAACACGCAATCTTTAGAAAGAATCATGTTACCACTAGTTCCGTCCGGTATCGGATCAAAACAACGTTCTGGTACATTCTTATTCTTTACCATTTTCTTCAGATGTTTCACTCTATCAGAAGCGTTAATTAACATTAACTCATCTACTTGCATCATACATATCTCACCGTTGTTCTTGTTGATGGCAAGAAAACCGCCTTCATCAAGGTCCAGAGCTTCCATGTACGCGCTAATCTGCGAAATGTATCCAAACGGATCGTTATGCTCTAACGTATTTTGTTTAAATTTTTTGAAACCGTAGTCCGAAGCTGACTTAACGTCCACCAACGCACCGTCAATAACAGCGTCGATATGTCCTTTTACACCTTCTAGCTCTACTTCTTTCTGCCGATCTTCTACTTTATGTCCAGCTTCTGTAACTAAATACAACAGTAGCGCCTCTAACAGATGACCGTAAAAGAAACGCATACGTAATGCTGGTGATTCTTTACGAGGCACCGGATCGTTTATCTCATACCATAGCTTGCGATCAGTACGACCAATAGCAGACAAGCGTAATCGTTTCCGCTCACCTTCGTATGGCGAAAGAAACCGTTCTATCTCTTCACGTACTACAGACAGAAAATCTTCTAAATTATTTTGATCTAATTCTTCTTTACCGTTAAGTATTAATTCTTCTATGTCTGCAGTTAAAGTCTTTACTGATTTCTTTGCCATTGTTTCTCCTACTGTTAAAGAATGTGATAGTTACCGTCCCTCTACTATCACTGAACTACCCTGTGTGTAGTTCTCCCTACTATTGAACTGGAAAGGTAAGGAATCGAACCTTACGCTAGGTTGCTCGACCAACCCTGTAACGTTGTCGAAAACGGTACATTAGCCACCTTGCTTTCCATATAGTTTATTACAGTTCGTCACCATCCAAATCGTCAATGACATCAAGATCAACTGTATTGTCTTCTAACACAAAACCCTCTTCTTCGTCAAGATCATCTACACCAGTGTACGGCTTATAATCAATGACCATAACTGAATTAAGAGAGGCACCGACACCAGTTTTCTTCTGGTAACGCCAATCGTAAGCACTGATAGAACATTTTACAGTACTACCGTTTCCTACCAACATTTTCTGCGGCCAAGGATTCCTAGCTGAATCCGTAACTTTAGGAATAATTTTGGTTTTAGCAGTGATGAAGTGACCTTTCTCCTCTTTGTCACCTTCACCTTTCTTAACAGTGATGCCAATATTCTCAATGGCTTTAACATCATCTTTGTCAAGATTACAAATGTCGATTTGATACTTCTCCGACATGTTGTTAGGTTCAAACAAGTTAGCCCACATGGCTTCACCTTTTACTATTACACGTTCTTTCATATTGTTGTCCTTTTCTCTAATGTGTTTCGGCCCAATTAAACCCTAGCTTTGCATCGGCGTTCAAGGGCAACCGTACGCCTAGAATATTACCGGCTTTACGCATTGTCAAGTCTGCTGATGAAATTATTTTTTCTACGTCATCTTTATGCACTTCAAACTGCATCTCGTCATGTATTGTGTTAACAAGGTGCGCTCTAAGTCGATGTTTAC
>VTLG01008760.1_pt1 | contig 41846 bp, 39 predicted proteins | sample 4694571 | NCBI WGS metagenome assembly VTLG01 (sample SAMN12604809, study PRJNA352737) | marine metagenome | biome: ENVO:00000447; feature: ENVO:00000209|ENVO:00000569|ENVO:01000036; material: ENVO:00002151; isolation source: viral sequences binned using virsorter ...
TTCCTCTCTCCCTGAAGAATTGCTGTGAGAGGTATGCAGTCGCACAGAAGAAATCAGACTTGATAGATCAGTATATGTTGGATAAAATTTCCTTTGAAGAGATCCCTTGGGATATCGTACAGGAATATGGAGAGGCAGATGTGCAGGCAACAAAGGAATTGTACTTAGCACAGAAGAGTAACATGCCGGAAATTCTATACAATACAGAAAGATTATCCAATGAATTATGTGATGTGCTGTGTGACGTAGAAAATAATGGTATACAGGTAAGTTTAAAAAACCTGACAGTTATAAAAGCTACGTATACAAAAGAGTTACGTCAGTTACAGGATTACTTAGAAGAAGAAGTAAAGCGAGTTATGGGCGATACGGTTATTAATCTTGACAGTCCGGAAGACCGATCAAAGGTTATCTTCTCCAGAGAAGTTATCGATAAGAAATTATGGGCTTCTACTTTTAATTTAGGATATGAGGATAGAGGGAATGCTCGGAGGAAAAAGAGAGCGAAGAAGATGTCCGTTGCTGTCCTGAGCAGTCACGTTGCAAGACAGACACGGTTGCTGTTCAAAACGAGGGTGAATCGATGCGACAGCTGTAATGGGCTAGGACATTTTTTCGCTTTGAAGAAAGACGGGACAGTAGGCAAGCAAAGAAGGATCTGTAAGTCCTGCACAGGAAAAGGTGTAGTTTATTTGAAAACAAGGGACTTCGCAGGGTTTCGTATGCCGATTGGAAGTACAGAAGATTTGACTATTCACGGATTTAAAACGGATAAGCATATGATTGATAAACTAATCAGGACAGCAACTCCTGAACAGAAGAAGTTTGTTGAATCTTACGCTAGATACAATGCGATTAAAACCTATTTAAAAACCTTCATCGAAGGGATTGAAAAAGGATTAGATAAGAAACGAAGAATCCATCCGCAGTTCATGCAATGTGTAACCTCTACAGGAAGGCTGTCCTCTAGGAATCCAAATTTCCAAAATATGCCAAGAGGTGGTACTTTTCCTGTACGGAAAGTAGTAGTGAGCAGGTGGGACGATGGGTTTATACTCGAAGGAGATTATTCACAGCTAGAATTTCGTGTTGCAGGTTTTCTAGCGAAGGATGATAGGGTGTACGAAGATGTTAAAAATGACGTTGATGTACACTCTTTTACAGCATCTGTTTTAGGAGTTTCCCGACAGGAAGCGAAAGCGGACACTTTTAAACCTTTATACGGGGGTTTATTAGGGACGAAGAAGCAGGTGGAATACTACAGTGCGTTCAAGCAGAAGTACAAGGGTATCGCCAGATGGCATGATAATTTGCTAAACGAAGCAGTTACACATAAGAGGGTGACACTTCCTTCTGGTAGATATTATAATTTTCAAGATGTATACAGGCTACGAAGCGGTGGAGTTACTAACTCTACAGCGATTAAAAATTATCCTGTACAAGGCTTTGCTACTGCTGATCTTCTGCCGATGGCTCTAATTAAATTAAAAAAGTTGTTGACAGATAACAGTATGCACAGTATAATATGCAATACAGTACATGATTCCATAGTGGTTGATGTTTATCCTGTAGAGAAAGAAAAGGCAATAGAACTGATGAAAACAGCAATGCTGTCTTTGAAAGCTGAATGTAGCAGGAGATACGACATAGACTACAATATGCCTGTAGGAATCGAATTAAAAATCGGTAAAAATTGGTTAGATATGAAAGGAGTATTTACTACATGACCGAAGTTGCGTTGATGAATACAGCCTTGCCTGATAAGATTTCCTCTGTTTCTGTAGAAGACATGATGAAACTTACAGGACAGGCTTCAGACATGCCGACTACTAGTAAAGGGTTGGCTCGTCTGTCAATTAATCATTCAGCAGAAGATGATGAAGGAACTTCTCTTCCGAGAGGTTGGTTCAGTTTGTTTTCTGATGAAGGTATTACCTACGGTGAGAAAGCAGACTTCCGTCCTTTTATGAGGACGTATTCTTATTCACTGTGGAACAATGAGGAAGGAGTATTTTCTAGTCAGACTGTACAGGCTCCATCTTTCAACAGTGAGTTTTACGATACGGAAGGTGGAATAAAGTGTGGACGGCTAGAGCCTTCTCAATTAGAGGGTCTACCGAAAGACAGCCCTGAGTGGGTTCTACAGAAAAGTGTTCGCTGTAGCCAAAACCTATACGGGACTGTTTCTTTTACCAACGCCAAGACAAAAGACGGTAAGAAGGCAGAGGTGAAAGACGTACCATGCGTGTGGTATGCGAAGGGAGCGAACTTCGTGCCGGTTGGCGACTGTCTGAAGAGCCTGCACAAACAGAAACAACCTATGTGGTTGACTGTTGTCGGGCTGTCTTCTGTGCGGAAGAAAAAGGGTGGGAACACCTACTTCCATGCTGAGTTAACGCCTCGTGGACAGGTCGATTGGTCTGAAGCAGATGATGCTCTTATGCATCAATTCATGGAAACTGTAAAAGGTTACAATGAGAACATTATGAAGAAACATAACGAAGCTCAATCGGAGAAGGTTGAATTTAATACAGTAGTAAATGAATAACAGTATACTCCATAGAGTACAAGGATTCCTAGATCAAGTCTCAAAAAAGGGGGTTGATCTAGATCCTGTTTTACTCGAAGAGTTCAAACAATCCTGTGAGAACTCTATCATCCGACAGTTTGCCAGTAAGGAAGAGCAGTGGAGACCACGAATGTCTTCTCTTGGTCGTCCTCTCTGTCAGCAGAAGATGGAACGAGATGGTAAAGAAAAGACTGTAGAGTATAATTCTATCATTCGTTTTATCTTCGGGGATCTGGTCGAGGCGATTGCTATTCTCATTTTAAAATCTGCAGGAGTAAATGTAGAGGACGAACAGAAGAAAGTCGATTTGAAACTTGGTGACAATAAAGTGTCTGGCACGTTGGATTTAATAGTCGATGGAAAAGTGTGGGATATCAAGTCGGCTAGTCCGTATGCTTTCGAGCATAAATTTGGAGATATGGGCGGATATAAGAAGATAAAAGAAGATGATGCTTTCGGATATATTGCACAGGGGTTCCTATACAGTGAGTCGGTTGACAAAGAATTTGGAGGGTGGATTGTTATTAACAAGGCAAGCGGTGAGTGGGTTGTCTGTGAAGCTCCTACTATACAGGATGTAGATAGAAAAGAAGCATTGGTTCTTGCAAAGAACAATTTAAAAGCGTTGGTCAACGGAGAGAAATTCAAACGCTGTTTCTCAGATACAGCCGAGACATATAAAGACGAGAATAAAAAGGAGAAGAAGACAGGAAATAGACTATTGCCTAGCATCTGTGGTTTTTGCGATTTTAAAAAGACCTGCTGGCCTGACATTATTATGCACAGGAAAGTTACGTCTAATGCTAAATTCCCTAGAGCTGTCTGGTATAGTAAACTTGTTAAAAGGGAATTATAGTGCCTTTATATTTTCAGACGGACATTTCTGTGAATGACATTTACATGAATGATAAAGTGTTTTTTTCCTATCCTGAATCAGAAGATAAACTAGGTGGGAAAGATATCATTAGAGAATTACGAACTAATACGAAGCGAATACCTATCAGGGTCTGTCATAGTTTTCTCAGTTTAGACGATAAATATGGTAAGGTGTACAGCGGTATGTGGGATGACAGTCAACAAGAATCAAAATTACACCTATTCCGAGAAGATCTGCAGAACTTAAAGAACAAGCTAAATCAGAATGCCCTAGTCTGTTTTTACATTGCAGAATGGCAGGAAGTAATAACTAAATTACAGAAATACTCTCCTGAGATATTTGAAGTAGTAGTCGAAGAGACAGGAGCTGTGTTTGATTTATACCCTCCGAGAGATATCCGTTCTTTATGAGTATGAGAGCACATGGGTTCCGTTCTAATTTCGAGTTGGAAATAGCTAACCAGCTAGTTCGGAAGAAGATCCAGTATGAATATGAGAAATATCCTATAGACTATGTACGAGAGTGTGTGTATACTCCTGATTTTTTCTTGAAGGATTACGGGTTTTATATAGAAGTAAAAGGGCAGTTTGTCGCTTCGGATAGAGGGAAGCATCTGCTAATCAGGAAACAGCATCCGAAAATTGACATTCGATTTCTGTTTTTAAATGCGAATAATAAATTATATAAAGGATCAAAAACAACGTATGGAAGATGGTGTGACAGATATGACATTAAATGGTGTGAAAAATTTATTCCAAAGGAATGGTTAGATGAATAATCAAGAGACGTTTAAAGAGTTTAAAAAACTACTACCGAAAGATGCCTTGGCGTTTATCATGCGTGATAAAGATGACGGGACGACAGACTTCATGGCGTATGACACGACTAGAGATAGAGAACTGACAGTGGGATATCTTATCCTCCGTGGCGTTATGGATATGGTACATAATGAGCCTGACATTTTGATAGAGAGAGGACAGCTGTCTGTCTTTAAGGATTTACAAATTAAGAAGCCTGTTTTTTCTGGAGGAATAGTTAATGATACAGATGACAACGTGGTTCATCTTGATTTTGAAAAGGATTAAACAGATGGGAATGATGGAAGATGGTTGGAATGAAGCTGTGAAAGAAAAATCTGATTTTAAAAAGATAGATATAAAACAAAAGGCCAAACGAGCTAGTACCAAGCAGATCGGTGGAGACCACTATAAGGACTTGGAGATACAGCCTGTAGATTATATAACAGGCAATAACCTGACGTTTTTAGAAGGTAATGCAATTAAGTATATTACAAGGAATAGAAAGAAAGGTTCCGGTTCGGAAGATATAAAAAAAGCTATTCACTGTTTAGAATTAATATTGGAGATAGAATATGGAGAGAAGTAATTATTTACCTACAGAGTATCAATCGTTCATTCACATGTCTCGGTATTCCCGTTGGTTGCCGGATGAGAACAGAAGAGAAACATGGACGGAAACTGTCTATAGATTGATCAATTTTATCTGTATGCACGTTGATAAAAATCTAGGAGTTCAGCTAGATGAGGAGACTCTAGCCAGACTAGAGGAAGCTATCCTGACAACTTCTGTCATGCCCTCTATGAGAGCTTTGATGACAGCAGGTCCAGCCTTAGAACGAGAGAACGTAGCAGGGTATAACTGTTCGTATATACCAGTGGACAGCCCTCGTTCCTTCGATGAGATCCTGTATATACTAATGAACGGTACGGGGGTAGGCTTCTCCGTAGAGAGGCAGTACGTTGGTAAGCTACCTACTATACCTGACAAGCCTTTCGAGCATACAGAGGACGTTATAGCCGTTACAGACTCTAAAGAAGGCTGGGCTAGGGCTTTTAGAGATTTAGTGTCATTTCTGTATACTTGTCGAATACCAAAGATAAATGTTAATAAGATACGACCTGCAGGAGAACGATTGAAAACCTTCGGAGGGAGAGCTAGTGGGCCACAGCCTCTGGTAAACCTGTTTGATTTCACAGTGAATAAATTTAAAAATGCACAAGGAAGAAAGCTGTCTTCCATCGAATGCCATGATATTGTCTGTAAGACTGGAGAGGTAGTAGTGGTAGGAGGTGTGCGAAGATCCGCTTTGATATCCCTGTCGAACTTATCCGATGATAGAATGCGAGTTGCCAAGTCGGGAGCATGGTGGGATACTAATCCGGAACGTGCCCTTGCTAATAATTCGGTTGTCTACACAGAAAAACCAGATGTAGGAACTTTTATGAAAGAGTGGTTAGCTTTATATGAGAGTAAGTCTGGTGAGAGGGGAATCTTCAATAGAGTTTCTGCACAGCAACAGGCAGCGAAGAATGGTAGGAGAAATGCAGAGATAGACTTCGGTACGAACCCCTGCTCCGAGATTATTCTCAGACCGAATCAGTTTTGTAATCTTACAGAGGTTGTCTGTCGTTCTGGAGATATTATGGATACTCTATTGAATAAGGTAGAACTAGCTACGATTCTAGGAACGATTCAGTCTACCCTTACTGGGTTTGGATATCTACGTAAACGCTGGCAGGATAATACAGAAGAGGAGAGGTTACTTGGTGTATCTCTCACAGGAATTATGGACAGTTCCGTGTTGAATCTATGGAATGGAAAACTGCCTGATAAATTACGTCTCTTACGAGAGAAGGCTGTCGCTGTGAACAAGGAATGGTCTAAGAAACTAGGGATACCCCAATCGACAGCAATCACTTGTGTGAAACCTTCTGGAACTGTCAGTCAGTTAGTAGACAGTGCCAGTGGAATCCATGCGAGACACGCTCCGTATTACATACGAACAGTCCGAGGAGATAACAAAGATCCTCTGACAGAGTTTATGAAAGATAAGGGAGTACCCAACGAGCCAGATGTGATGAATCCTGATCATACGACAGTATTTTCTTTCCCGATGAAAGCAGATAAAAGTGCTGTATTCAGAACGGACATGTCTGCTATCAAACAACTAGAAATGTGGAAAGTATATGCAGAACATTGGTGTGAACATAAACCGTCTGTTACAGTGTCTGTCAAACAACAGGAATGGATGAACGTGGGGAATTGGTGTTGGGATAATTTCAATCACCTATCAGGAGTCTCTTTCTTACCTTTTTCGGATCATACTTACAAACAGGCTCCGTATCAGGATATCACAGAGGAAGAGTATAAGAAGCTGGCGAAAAAGATGCCTGAGAATATCGACTGGACTCGATTACAGGATTATGAAACAGAAGATACTACGAAAGGATCGCAGGAATTAGCATGTACAGCAGGTTTCTGTGAGTTAGTGGATATATGAGTAGGAAAAAGGAAACGAAGCTGTTCAGCTTCTCTGTATTATTAAATGAAGATGGGGATGTAGTAGTAGAAAAACAAGGGTTAGATCCGAAAGCGTTTAAAGAAGCTATGGATGATTGGAATGATGAATATCAGAATACACATACATTAGTAGCATTGATACATTTTTTAAATACCATGTCTGAAGAGCTATCCAGAGATGTCAGTAGGGTTATTCACTAATACCGAACTTTTCTCGGTGCTCCCCCTTTAGCATATTTTTTTATATACCCTCCATGCTTTTGTGTAGTAGAAATATTTTTTTCTACCGGCATAGGTCTCATCTGCATTGCGTTTGTCATTGGCGTGGGAGGATTAGGTTTAGCACTCATATCTGCCATTCCTAAAGGTTGGTTAGGTTTTATATCTGGTAGTTTTGCCATAAGTTAGTTTAATTCCTTTTTATTTTGTGGTAAATTATTAATGTATGTTTGTATAGATTCTAATAGTATATTAAAATCTTCTCCAGTTCTTCTATTTCTTGTAAACATTTCTGATAAAAATTTTCTATAGTCTTCTCGTTTATTTTGCACTCTAGCGTTTTGAGCGTTTTCATGCCATCCGTAATTTCCGTCAGGCTTTTTTTGAAGTCTAAATGGAAAACCTCGAACAGCTGGCGGATTAGGAAATAGTCTTTTTGGAGCATATTCTTCTGGAAGTAAGAGTATCAATGCGTCCAAAAAGTGTCCTTCAATATCGTTATATTCTCTATTAGCTTCGTAAAATCCCTGAGCTATATCGCTAGATTTTGTTACAGCATCGGCAAAAAATGATTCAAATAGTTTTGGTCTGTATTTTTTTCCGTCTATTGCTCCTGTAGTCATTACTTCGGTCATTGCAGCTATATACAAACCATCGTTTGCTAGAAGAGCAGTAAGAGCATCTGCTTCTCTATGGCTCAGTAAAGCCCATGACATTTCTATTAGAGGCCATCGTATAGAGGCTCGTTTATTATACACACCAGCAGCTCTTGATTGTACTGTATTTGGTTGTATATTCATCATTCCGTAAGAAGGGCTACGTAAATGTTTTGTATCTAGAACATCTTTAGGATCTGTAGTAACCATAGCTACTTTTACTAACCATAGCAATTCATCTAGAGAATTATTCATATACTTTTTATAAAAATCATAATGGGTCGTTAGATGTTCATAAAGTGCTGGCCCATCTACATATTTTTGTGTTTTTGGAGATGCATCCGTATTTTTTTGATTGCGAATAAGATCTCGCTTCATGTCTGTTTCGTTTAAATACCGTTCTGTCATTGTGTCGTCAGGAAAGTACGAACCCGATTCGGTCAGATCTTTAATTGATTCACGTACCTTAGAAGCAGCACCTGCAGCTCTACTCAACATGCCTTTCTCTTTTTTAGTTTTGCTTATAATACTATCCCAAAGCTCCTTGTTTTCCCATTCCCATTCAGTTGAAAGATGTGTAAATTTATCTACAGTTCCCAGAGCAAGTATATCACTAAAAAGTTGTCTTACTTCTGTTTCAGTTCCGGCACCACTTTCTACCGCAGACTTTATAAGTTTTTCTAATATAGGGCTATACACATCTGTTGCTGTTTCTGCTTTACCGTATGCTATAATTTTTTCTGTAGGAATTGTATCTTGTAAATCCGCTAAAGCCATATCAACATAACTTTCTGCATTTTGTAAACGTGCTCTTTTTGCTGAAAAATCTGTGCTTTGAAGACCTTGAAGAATTTTTATAAAATGTATTGTTCGGTCTGAATCTTGTTGTCTTTGTTTTACTGCTTCACCAAGTCTTCTTAAAGTGGCTACACTTACTTTTTGTAAGTCACTTATATTCCGCTGTAATGTAGGTATTTGATTAGCTACATCAGCACCTATCAGACGTAACTTTGGACCAAAATTAGGAGCTCTATTATCATTGCTGTATATTTTTTGTATTTTTCGGTCTAGTAATTGTACTTTCTTAGCAAAATTAAGCATAGATTTATCTCCGCTTGCTATCAGTTCAGGAGGTAACTGACCAAATTTTGCTGCTTCTTGTATCCCTGCAAGGTTAGTTTCTTGGGAAATTTCATCTATCCATTTAAGTTTCCCCTGTGCAGCTAATTGGTCTAAATTTGTAGCCCATTTCGCAGAAATATATGTATTTAATAATTCTATAGCAGCCATAAAAGGCTCATATCTAGGCTCGTGTTCAGTAGGAAATCTATATTTAATTCGTTCTTTTCCAAATTCAACTACTTTTTTAGGAGTTCCATAAGTAGTTGCTAAATTATTAAAAATTCTTGTAGCACTGTAGGTTTCAAAAAGAGTGTCTAAGTATTCTTCATCATTGGCAATCATTCTGCCAGATATCCAATTACCTACTTCAAATAGTTTATTTTTAGGTAATCCTGTATTTGGGTCTACAATTTCTATACTTAATTTGCTTCTTTCTCCTCTGTCTTTGTCTAGCTGTTTACCAACTGGTCGATTGAAACCGTCAAGAAGTGAAATAGACTCATTTTCTCTCAATCTATTTGCTACGTGCATTTCCCACATTGTTTCTGCTTCTTCAAAGGCTTCTCCTGCTTCGACAAGTTTTGGATTCTTACTGCTTTTTACATACGCTATATGAGGGTCTATAACTGCTGTCATATCGTTAGATAACTCTGTTAATCTATTGCCTTTTGATGATTCTTTTGCATCAAATGCAACTCTTGCTAACTTTCGTGTTTTCTTTCTAAGATCGTGTAGTTTTTCAAAAGGAATTTTCATAGTAAATTCCAAATTGCTATCTGTAACTAAAGGCATAGTTGCTACATATTCTATTTTATCTAGCAATGTTATATCTTTGGTTCTTGCTGCATACTGGTCGTTTTCTAGCATTTCTTTTTGTATTCGTTCTTTAACACTAAACCAACCAGTACTAGGATCACCTATTTCCTGACCGGTTTGAAGTGCAGCTGCATCTATAGATGCTTGAACTTGTTCTATCATTTCATCGTATTGTTTTTGAAGAGGCTCTTTTACAACTTCGGATATTTCTGTAAAAACATCCTTTCCCCCAACCATAAATACACCTTCTCTAACACCTCTATTTATGTTTAAGGCTAAATTTACAATATCTACAGTACTTACTGCAGGATCTTGAGCCTTGGCTATAGCCTTTAATGCAGTATCGTATAAATTTCCATAATGAAGTTCTCCAAACTCATGTGTTCTTACCATATTGTTTACGAAGACTTTTGAGGTATAATTTTTTATGTCTGTAGCAGTATTTGCATTTTCCATTAATAATCCTTCTTCAGGATTTTCTACATATTTATCAATATTTTCTGGCGTAACTTCATTTAGTTCTGCTATCTTTCTTCTAAATGCATTTAGCGATGCTCTGGTTGTTGCAGAATTTAATTTTGATTCTTTAAGTTGTGTATTAGCTGCTTGAACTTGTTTTAACTCGTCAGGTGTCAAATTATACTCTTTATATTTTTGCAAAAGATCAAATAATTCTTTTCCTGATTCCGTATCAGCATTTAATGTCCACCCGTGTAAATGATACATAAATTGTGCAGAAACTGCTCTATTCAGCAACTCATTTCGCATTGCACGTTCTGCTTCCATCTCAGCTTGCTGAAGTGTTAGTATATCTTTCAGCCTATTTAGCATAGGCATTTCTCTTCCTTTTTCTATCTCAGGCATTTCCGCAATAGCCTCTGCTATCTGTAATTCTATACTTTGCCGTGTGTGATTTAGTATTATCATATGTGTTAAAAATTTCATATTTGTACCTAATTTTAGTGCTCGGCCCTCGGCCATCATTTTAGTTTCTGCAGAACGTAATTCACGAAGTCGAAATACCATACCCATACTTTCAATAGCTTGGGGTATTGTATATCCATATTTTTCTCCTTCTTCTTTTAGCTGGTTATAAAAATTACTAGATTCTAGCATACTGGCAATAGATTCAGGTTGGTCGTCTTGTATTTTTAATAAAGTTCTTGCCATTCTTCTAAGAGTTTTTCGTGTTGATGGATCAATATTAAGAGCTGGATCTAATAAAGGTTTTCCACTAATTAATGCTTTTCTAATTGCATCAGGCCCTAGATTTAACATATCAAAAAATGGTTTTACAACTACATTCATTACAGGAAGATTAATTCCGCCTCTGTATAATTCATTTCCAACTCTAGCCCCGTAATTAATACCATTATAAATATAATCTTTACCTATTGTATGTGTGATAACTCCTGCTAATCCTCCCATTATTTCTAATACAGTTTCTGCTCCTTCATCAAGATCAAATGTCGTTCCTAAAGTTTCAAATTCTCCAAAATTAGTATGAAGGCCTCCTATTCTATTTTCTAGAATATGCGATGTCATTTCTGCTCCAGCTACAAAAGCACCTTCTGTTTGTGCTAAGTCATTGAGATATTTTATAGGATTTAGATACCACTCAGATCTAGCAAGGTCATACTGTTTTTTAAGCCATGGTGTAATTTTTGTTTGAGTTTCCTTTATTTGTTCTTTGTACGTAGCTTGAATTATATTACGCATTTCCTGTAATACTGTTTTTTCACTAGCTTTTATACCTTTTTTCTCTAAGGCTAGTAATGCAGTACGTTCCATCCGTGCTCCCCAGCCCAAAATATTACTCCCAGTTCCAACTCCCATTACAAGACTGGCTACGATACCAAATTCATCCAAGAATGTTCGTATAATTTTAGTAGTAAGATTAGGATCTTCTGAGTGTTTAATCATACCTTCTAATTCATCTGCAGACATTCTAGCAAAAGGAGAATGATGTGTTAATGCTGTTGTTGTCGGGCCGAATATATCATCATCTAATATGTAAATTCCAGAATTAGAATCTTGTCCTAATACTTGATCTTCTATTTTTTCTTCAAGAGCAAAGCCTTCTTGTGTATCGTTTGCTACTGCTACTAAAGTATCAATAAGAAGCCCATCCCATTGTGGTATTATATTTAATACGCTGTCTATTCCTCCTAAAAGTCTACCACTTGCTGAATACATATAATTAGGCATAGCAAAAGCGTAGTGTTCTGCAAGAGTTATATGATTTGCAATCCATTCTGCTGTATCATCATCCATCGGTTGAGCTGCACCTCCTATAGTAGGCAACCGTTGTCTTTTTACCCAAGCAAGATTCTTTTTATAATCATCCCTTGCTTCTCTACGCAATAGTTCAGTAACTCCTTTTGGATCTCCTTGAAGAGCTAACAACCCTCTCTGTAGCGTATCTAGTTTTCTAAAAGCAGGAATCCAATAGCGACTTCCTGTTGTTTTTAAATCACTGTATACAGCATCTGCCGAACTGAAAGCCTCTAGACTATTTCTGTTAGGCATTTCGTATCCACCGCTATCTTTGTAAGGATAGTATACCCACAGCTGTTTTTCATCCGGCTTTTGTTCGTACAAATCTTTATCAAAAGGTTTTAAGCTACTAGTGTCTATATTGCCAGTCCATTCGGGCTGCCGTAATCCTAACAGGCGATTATTTTTATCTAGTAAATCGCCTCGTAATCGATCTTCTTCAGCATTCAGCCTAGCTTGTTCGTCAGCCTTTAGTTCTGCTGGAGATTTTGCTGTCCAACTGTTAGGATCTAAATCTCCTCCTATTTGAAACAATTCGTTTAAGTTTTCTTCTTCAAATGTTTCTTCCTTATAAGTAAACATCTTCTCCAGCCGTTCTTTAGAAGGAATAAATCGCCAAGGTTCTGTACTCTTAACTTTCATATCGTCTGAAGAGCCTCTAGGTAGAATTATACCTGTTTTTCTTAAATTTCTTTCTAACTCGTCTAACAGTTGCTGACTGGCATATACATTTTCTTTACGTTTTTCACTCTCTGTTTTCTCAGATAATGGAAAAATAAGATCTCCTGTTCCCTCTACGACATCTGTAGTAACATCTTTTACTAATCCGGATATTTTTTCTAAACCGCTTTCGTTATTATCGGCCATTTTTATTGTGCTCCTTGTGGCGTAGAAATTAAATTACCTTTATCAGAAGGACCTTGCAAAGGTTTTAGATGCTCTATTAAAATATTACGTGCTTTGAATTTGTCTTGTTCCTTAGGAAAAAGAGATATAAAAGCATCAAGAGGGTGTATTTTTGTTCTATTAACTATCTCTTGAACTGCTTCACTTCTACTGAATAGGTTAAAATCTTCTATAAGACTAGATATAACACGCTCTGGAACGGGTCCTTTCTGTTCTCTAGCCTTCTGAAACACAATGCCATAAGCATGTATGAACCTATCTAAAGCTAGAGGTTCTCTTTCCTCTTTTCCTTTATATATACTCCTAAAATTCGGTATAGCTGCCAGCTCTGCTATCTCATTAAAACCAATAGCTGCCAGCTCTTCCTCTTGTGAAAGAGCGATATTTTCGGGAAGAGGTGAGGGAATACTTTCTTCTTCTGCTGGTCCATCCTGTGCAAGATTATCTTGCATAGGCTGGTTTTCTGAAGAAACTTGTACCTCTTTAGTACGACCAGCTAAAACAGCATCGTTCAATCTATAGGAATTTATACGTGCATAATTCATCAGCTGACCAGCTTTTAATAAACGAAGCCCCATACCTGTATTTCGTAGTTGTACTGCTCGTTGATATACTTCCCAACCATCTCTAATTCTTGTCATTTCTCTTTTAATTTCCTGAATAACGCCTTGGAAATCCATTCCGGAAGAAAAAAGTTTAGCTCGAATAGATTCAGCCATACCTCTAACATCTCTGTCAGAAATAGTTCTACTATCTCCGCCCCCTTGGATTGCTGCAGCCATATCAAATGATAATAAATAAGAATGATACTGTATTGCAGCACTCACATAGCTTCGTATATTTTTCTGTTCTTCTATAGTAGGATCAGTCGAAGCTCCTCCCTGTTTTTGTGTGTTCTCCCAATTGGTAAATGTATTCTCTTTTAACCAGTCGTTAAATTCTGATATATTTGCAAATCTTTTACCTTTTCCTACATATTTATCCCTAAGTTCCTTGTATTTATGTATATGTCCGTCTGGAGCATGTAACTCTCTACTAACTTTTTCAAATGCCTTAACACTTTCTGCTTTGTCTTCACCCGGGTTATCAGGCAATATCCTTTGCATAATTCCGGCTACTCTCTGCATCATATCTTTACTATCTTCACCAAAACTACCAAGCACTCCTGTGAATTGCTTTCCTAGATCTCCTGCAGCTCTAAGAAATAATTCTAAAGAAGCCACCGGACCGGTTCTTATTCCTCCCTGCTTTTCCATCGCTGCAAAACCTGTTTCTATTCTCTCTACTCGCTCTACAACTTTATTTGCATTATTCCAACCAGTAGTAATATCCTCTGCCGTAATACCCACAGTCTTTTTTAGATGGTTATCAAATATTTCTCCCTTAGGTTTTTTAATTGTTATTGAGCCTTGTGTTATTCCTGTCTTTTCGGTAGGAATATTCCATGCTATTATATCTTGTACATCTCCTATGCTATCTATTGCACCACCTTCCTCTATTAGGTTGTCTATAAGGTCGTTTAATTTCTTAGCATTTTTAGCTTCCCCTAATATACTATAATAAATATTATCTCCTATTGCGGTCAGCTCCTCACCTATCTTCATACCTGCTTTAAATTTAACGGGACTATCACTATAGATGTTTGCAAAATGTTTAGGACCTAAATCACTATCAATATTTATTCTTCTTATAAATCTAGCTACGTCTTCAGGCATATTAAATGCTGTATTATCGAATATAGAAGATGCACTTGAAGGTATCATATTTTCAAGCATAGTTTCATTTGCATTCTCGCTAAATAATTGTAACATCGGACTATTATACGGATTTGCTATTATCGTTTGATTTCCACTCTCATCTATATTTACCAAGTAGGGAGCTGCTCTAATACTCAAGTCCTGAAATAATGATCGTACCTTATTAAGTGGATTCGGATCTCCCTGCATATAAGATTCCATTATAGCTTTTTGAGGAGTTATTCCATCTACAGGAGTTGTCAACCATAAGTCCAGCTTACCTAGATTATCAAATAATCTTTCTTGTTCACTCTGTTTATCACTCCTCCTAAAACTAAGATTATAAGGAGTACCAATAGACACCATCAATTGCCTCTCTTTTTCATCTAGTGCAAAAGAATTTTTCGCAGTTAATTCATCGTTTAATAATCTTCGAGCTGTCTCAGCTTCAAATACTTTTGCTGTCTTCTCATTGTATCCTTCTGCAGCTCCTCCAGCAAGAGCTTGTGGTTTAAATCCTAATATTTTAAACATATTATATCATCCCTTCTTCTGGTAGACGTTCTATCATTTGCTGTTCAGGTAAATTTCCTTCAATAGGCATTTCTTCTGAAGTGTTTTCTAATAACATTTCTTCCGCAGGACGCATAAACCCAGCTGGAGCTTCCTGTTGAAGCTCGTCTCGTATCATATTGTATCCGGCAGGATTTAACTTACTCATATTTTGTGCTATTTCTTCTGGAGGAATAGCTCCTCTATCTCGGCTTTGAGGATTGAACATAACAATAGGAATATCTTCTGATATCGCTGTAATTATAAAGTACATTGCTAATGGAGGTTTTATCAATTCTGCAACATCCGGTGTCCACATACCTTCTGAAAAACCTACAAACGCAACTGTATTTACTATATATTCTATAGGAACACCAGAAGCAATCTGGCTCAGGTGACTTTCTTTTAACGCCTGATCCGTTTCTATTCTTTCCAACAGAAATGCTACAGCCTGATCAGGATCTGTAAATTCTGGTGGTTTTTCAAATTTCTGGCTACCCGGTCTCGTTGTTAGAGATTGGCCCGGTATAGGAGCAGAAAAAGCATCTAGTGCTTCAATAGAACCCGGAGAAACATCCATTCCTTCAATATCAATAATATTTGCTTTTTGTGGTTCATATCTCATTATTTTTTCCTAAAGTATCACTGTAAAATTAAATAAAAATTTTATTATCAAGAGAGAAAAGTTTCTACTGGCATAGGATTCACTGGATTACTTCTCGCTTGTTTATTACGAACAGAAATTTGATTTACGTGTGAGGGTAATGCTGCAGTAATAATCCTATTAGGATTGTTCATATGCATTGCAGTTATTTTAGCCAGATTTGGATTGTGATTTTTATTAAATACTTGAGCGAGTTGTTTTGCTGCATTAGTTTGACGTATTTGTGCTCTAAAAACAGCATTACTACCCGGAACATTTCGTGCTACTACCCGTCTTTGTGCTCCAGACAAGCCTTGAGGGTTAAGTCCCTGTCTTCCACCTGCTCCTCCTCCTCCTTTAATATTTCCAGCTTTTAAATTTCCTATTAAATTATTCATAAATTTTTGTACTGTAGGTCTATCTTTTACCCAGTTAAGAGCACCGCCTAGTGTATCGTACAATGTTGAACCTATACCCTTAACTGTACTTGCTATCCCTCGTGCTGTAGTTCCTACATCTTTTAAAAATCCTGTTCCTACCCGTTCTAGAAAACCTGCTTCAGGAAGAAGCTTAAGATCATTTTGGTTTACAAATGGACCGAGGGCTCCTCCACTGATAGGATAAAAAGATTTACCAGCACGACCAGAAGGAGTAAAAAGACCTCTAGCACTAACAGATCCTCCTCCTTGAAATCGTTTTATCGGTGAAATCGGTTGATAATCATTAAAATTTCCAGCTATAAATTGGTTTATTTTTTGTCGATCTGTAGTCGCAAGATCATAAAGACCTTCTTCTTCTCTGAATATCGTTCTAAAACTATCTACTAATCTTGTCAATATTTCCTCCTATGGCTCAGTTAATGATTATTTAAATGATGGTGGTTTTGGAGGTTCGCTCAGACCTCCTAAAACTAAATTATATGCTGCTGTTCCTATAGATGTAGCTACAGAATCATTAAATTGTCTATCATAAAATTCTGTATTAGCTTCAGCTTCCTGTGCAATTATCGCTGATTGATGTGCTCGTTGTAAATTACTTTCACTAGATTGCATAACCCATGTTGCTTCATCTCTATATCTCTGCCATAAATTTGCTTGAGCCTGTGCATTTAAATTTAATAATGCTTGAGCATTTATTCTATTCGCTTCATTTTGATTTGCTGTGTCTCTAGTATTAATTTCTCTTCTCCAATGAGCATTTGACTGTGCAATAGTAGAAGCCATATTCGCATCAAATTTATCTCTACTATCTTGTAGTTGTGATACAAAACGCTGCATAGCATTGGCTTGATCTGCATTAACTTGTGAAATAGAAGCCTGTCTGTTATTATTAGAATTTCCAATTTGAGCACTTAGCTCTGCAAAAAATTCATCTACTTCATTTTGTGTTTTAGCATTAAATTGTCGAGAAGCATTTTCTTGTGAAGCATTTGTTAATAAACTTTGAATTTTCGTTTGATGATTTATTTCATTCATCCTTTGTGTAGTATCCATATTTTTAACATCCATAGATAAAAATGCTTTTGCATTATCTACTGCTGCTGCTAATCTTCCACTCATATTAGCTTTATCCATCGCAGCGTATGTCATTGCGTTTTGCAAAGTGGTTTGCTGTTGGTTACTTAAATTTTGTAAATCTACAGTTGCATATGTTTTTGCATCTTGTGCAGCAATTGGAATAGCAGATTCATAGATAGCTTGTGTAATTGCAGCAGCTGCCATAGAAGAAGCTCCTAAACCTCTCTGCTGCATCATAGCACTTACTTTACGTACAGCAGGTGCAGCCCAAGCAGGGAGTGCTTCCCCTTCTTTAATAGCTGCAAACAGCGATTCAATCTGCCCTTTAACCGTTCCTAAATTAGATACGGTTCCTGTTACTTGTCCAGCCACAGATTCTGCAGATACTTCACCTTTTAAAACAGCTGTTTTAGCAAACTCGGTAGGATCTCCAATTAAGGATGCTGGAGATACAGACCCAACTGCTGCTGCTGCTTCTGGTGTATTGTTTACAGTATAGGCAGCATATGTGTTTGCAGCTGTTATAGTAGGAGAAGATACATCTATAGCAGTTGCTCCTGTTGTTGTTACAGGAGGAGTACTAGGTAATTCAGTTTGATTTGTCTGTCCAAATTGAATAAGTTCATCTGTTTTTATAGGAGTAGTTACAGGAGTAATAGTCTCTCCTTCTGTTAATCCAACTTTTTGACTTGGTAATATTCCGCTGATAGGTCTTGTTGTTGGAGTATCAGTTACTTTTTCTTCTGTAGTCTGAGTAACAGCAGCACTAGGAAAGCCTGTCACTTCTCCCGTTTGCTGTACACCAGCTGTTCCTGCACCACCTACAGTAGTCGGTAAATTCTGCCCTGCAGTTCCCGGATATTGGTTGTATACAGGAGGAGTTGTAGTTTCCTGTTCTTCTGTAGTTTCTCCCCCCGTCTGAAACCGTTTCATTGGCTTTCGGATTTTCGTAGCAGGTACTACGCCTCCTTTAGTAAATTCTGGTAGTCTAGCCATGTTTAACTCCTATTGCTGTTCTCTATGAACCTATCGATTTTATCTTCTAATCTACGCAAGTGATCAATAACCTCCTGCATCTCCATACGCATATCTGTTCTCTTTGCATATTCTTCCCTAGTTTGGTTTAGTAGTATCTGCAACCGCTTCACCTCTTGAAACATCTTGGAGAAAGCCCAAGCGAAAGGTGCTACGATAAGTGTTAAAATTAAATTCCAAACTAAAGTCGGGTCGAGTTCCATATTTATTCCTTGTATCACTATAATTTATTACCTGATGGGTTATCTACATCGAAGGTAAATCCTCCCATACCTCCTATCAATCCACAGGTTAATCCATTAGGATTGGAGAAGATTACTGTCCACTGTCCGGTATGGTCGTTTACAAATAATTCTACCATTTCATCTTTATTAGATACAGCCCAGCCTTTTCTGGCTTCTCCGTAATTTTTTTCTAAATCATTTACTACATATTCGTGATTAGAGCAGAAGTAGGTTTTTGTTATTGTAATTTGTTTTACTGGACTTTGAGCCATCACTGGGTATGGGTAACAGGAACTTGCTAGTAATAAAATAATACTAGCTACTAAAATTCTCATAATTCAATTCTCCTATATGCAACAGCATCGGTATTAGAAGCCCATGTTCCATTGTCTACTGCTGATTTTACAGCATCTACATTCGCTGCGTTTGCTATGTTAGTACAGATTGTAGCACAATTGCTTCTGATAGCTGCTACGTAGGTAGTGACTGCGTTAGGTATCGCTGTATCTGCATATACTTTTCTTTCTACTAACCATCTATATTCTCTGATAAGCCCGTGTGCTTTATCCTTCATGGCTGTAGTCTGTTCCGTTTTTACTGTGGAAAGAGTTCGAGCACTAGAGCTGTAAGTTTCTGTTACTCTTTTCGCACCGGAGTTCCATGAGTAAGAAGGATTTCCCAGCGTATAATAGGCTTCATCTTTTTTAGTAGCAGCCGTTACAGGAAAAATACTAATTGCTTCTCGTTGTGAATCTGACCATAAAGTAAATACTCCTACAGGATAACTTATGCTGTTTAGAGTAAAAGGTTTTGGATCTCTATAAACAGTATGTACATTTCCGCTTTCTATATACGCCCACATTATAAACTCCCATTTCCTATATGTAAACTTTTCTTACTAAAGGTTTGTAAACCTCTCCAATCTGCAATATCTTTTGAACATCCTTGCCATTTGTTTGCACAACTTTTTAACCATTCTAAAGTCATTTTAGCAGTTGGTTCTTTTCCTTTTTCATAACATTCTTTTTCACTTTTTAAATATTCAAAAATAGCTTTTTGAGCAACAGAACCATTAATACCTAATTGCTGTATATAAATATTATTTCCTTCATCAATAAATCCATGGCGAGACCGAGCAGCAGTGAGAGCCTGACACATAGCTGTCATTATGTGGTACTTCTCTTCTTCAGCTTCATACTCTTCTTCAGTAATTCCTTCATCCTCGGTTTTTCCAATTGAGGCTAACAGCTTTTTATATTGTTCTGTATAAAAGGAGAATTTGCGAATAGCCCCCTGCACAGAATCCTTTGCGTTTGCAAGATGTATTTGTTTTTCTAATATTTTAATTTCTAGTTCTTCTCTATCTAATTCATTTTCACACTTTTCTAATCGCTTCTGTAATTTTTTTAATTTAATCTCATCTTTTTTTACCGCCACGTAATTAGCTTCAAGAGCACTTTTTGTTTTGTGCACTTCCGCCAACGTGTGTTTTATACTCCGTATAGGTGTCAAGTGAATAACATCAAGCAAAGAATACATGAACTGGCTATGACTTTTAAAAAAATTAGCAGAGTCTCTAGCCATAGCCGGGAGAGACTTGTGTATCTCTCGAACCATAATGTTATACTCTTTAGGCATTCCCGTATCTTTTACTAGATTTGTAGTTAAATCTTTAGTAAAATTATGAAATTTTATTACATTATTTTGCACTTTATAAACCTCCGTGGTTTGTTGAAGTCGAAGCTCCACTCTGCTTGGCCGACTCTAAATCTCCAAAATCTGACGCATCTCCGGTAGAAGCGATTGTAACATACTCAATTACATCTATATAACCCCCACTATTTTGCCCTCCGGCTTGAATCCCCCGAACTTTCGACCCACTACCATAAGTTCCGTAACAACCAGCCCTTGTGCTGTCTCCAAAATCGCTTGCATCTCCTGTAGAGGCTATCGTTAAATAATCGATAGTATCAACATAGCTGCCGGTGTACGCTATCCAATGGCACAGACGAGTGGATGAGGCAGAAGATTTACAAGCAGTACTTCCAACGGACATATCTCCAAAATCTGACGCATCTCCGGTGGACGCTATTGTGACGTAATCTGCAAAATTTTGGTAGCTTACACTAGCACTGCTCCCATTAATCGCACAGATAGAGCGAGTTGTACTTGCTCCACCTCCTGACATATTTGTGGTCGTATTTAAATCTCCGAAATCGCTACAGTCTCCGGTAGAAGCAATTGTCAAATATTGAATCACATTCCGAGATGCGTAACTTGCGGAACCGTCTTTAGATCCTCCAGCCCAAATACCTCTGGTATCATTGGAAGTTCCTACAACATCAATCAAAGCTTCTGTCAAATTTCCAAAATCTACAGAATTTCCAAGAGAGGTGGGATTTACATATTCGATCTGATCCGTCTGTCCATAGCTTAAGTTTGTGTCGCCTCCACCGGCCATGTGCCTAGTCGCATTTCCTAACCCATTGACCCTAAACGCATCATACCCATCTCCAAAATCGCTTGGATTTCCAGTTGTCGCAGATTCAATGTAGGAGATAATATCAGGAGTCCTATCTGATGCACCGCTTGCACGAGCTCCCATCCAAAACAAAACTCTAGCAGAAGTGTCTTCAGCCGGATTAAACCAAAGTTCATTATTAAACATATGCTCTCCTAAGTACTTGCAAATGCAAGCTGTGGTGCTCCTAATTTTATAGACCCTGCAGCAGAGACGAAATAAGGAACTACATCAATAGCGTTGGCAGACGTACTGATAGTACCAACCGATCCTCCGGGCCACTCAAATTGATCACCTGTAGCTAAAGTACGAGACCCAGTGCCATCTTGAATAATTACAATAACTCCACTTTGTCCAGCTGATTCAGTTGATGGATTAGCTAAAGTTACATTTCCCGTGAAAGTAAGTACGAAGTTTTGATACGTGTCAAAATCTAGAGTAATACTACCTGTATTGGAAGTATCTGTCAAGGTGCTTCCTACAGCAGCAGCTCCAAAAATAGATTTACCAGCAGCAGACATGTCCATTGTCAATGGAGTTACAGCAGATCCGCCATCATCTCCTTTGAATATGATATCCTTATCCTGAACACTGGAAGTAATAACAGCATCACTAGAGCTATTACTAAAATCAAGTATTGCAGTTCCACCAGATTTAAATGTTACGTTATTTCCAGCAGCATCTAATACTATATCTGCTCCAGAATCTAATGTTACAGTAGTACCGGCAAGTTCTGCAGTTCCATCTGCTGTTATCTGTATGTTGGCAGCTGCAGCAGCAGCGTCTGTTGTTTCAATCGTTAATGTTCCATCTGTTCCTGCAGTAAATACAGCAGTATCACTGGTAGAACCGGTCATCGTAATAACTTTACCATTTACAGCAACGTCATCTACTGTCAATGCTGTCAGTGTTCCCAAACTGGTAATATTTGTCTGAGCAGCAGTAGCAAGAGTTCCTGCAATAGTTCCTCCTGAAACATTAATACCAGCACTGAATACTGGAATTTGATTCATAGTTACAACACCATCAGAAGCAATAGCTATTGCATCCGCATCAGAAGCAGATCCTATAGTTCCAGCATCAGCAATAGTAATGCCAGCATTGAATATTGCTTTACCAGCTTCACTACCGTCAAGTGTTAAGAATGTTGTATCGACAGTACCATCTGTTCCTTTAAATATAATATCAGTATTATCACCTTGAGCATCAATAGTAATATTACCAGCAGAAGTTGCTAATGTAGAAGCTGCATCTCCAGTTCCAATATCATCTAAAGCAGTAGCAGGAGCAGCAGCCCAAGAGATATCTGTTCCGTCTGATTTTAAGAAGTAGTTTGCAGAACCAACTGCAAGAGCAGCAGGATCACCACTGGAATCTCCGTAGATAATCTTACCTCGTGCAAGTCCTGCCATTTTAGCCAGAGTTACAGCATTGTCCTGTATATCTGCTGTCTCTACTGTATCATCTGGAAATACAGGAACCTGTGCGAAAGTAACTGCACCACCATCAGCAATGGTCATTGCATTATCACCGTCTGTATAACCAATATTTGTCGTTTGTAATTCACCAGCTATGTTTAAATTACCACCAGTATCTAAAGTTAATTTCGTAGCGAAAGAACCGGAAGTTTTATTCTGCCACGTAATTGTTCCTCCATCAGCAAAATTCTGTTTCCAGATATCTGCATTATCATCGCCTTCGTCTGCTTTGTAAGTAAATGCTAATGCTGCACCTTCAACATTCGCTGTAAATTCTAAGCTGTCATCTCCATCTTCATCGTAACCTACTATAACATTCTGATCATTTCCAAATTTTATATACTTATCGTCAGCAATATAAACATCACCCCATTCAGCACTGGCAGAACCTATATCTGCTCCTCCTACAGCATCAGGAACTATAGAAGTTTCTGCTGTGAATGTATTAGTACGTATACCAGAAGTTCCGTTATCTATCGCACCGAATCCGGAAGTTATCGAACCGGAATCTAATGCCCCAGTTGTTACTATGTTAGATCCACCGACATTGTGGCTTGCAAAATACGTAGAAACAGTATCTACGTTGGTCATTCTCATAGTGCCATCATCGTTTATAAGAATACCATCACCGCTTGCTACAGCAGTAGTACCACGAGCAGTACCACCATCTATTAAATTTAATTCAGCTGCAGTAGTTGTTACATTTGTTCCTCCAATATCAAGAGTAACCATCTGTACTTCCCCTGCGAAGTTTGCTAGAGAACTTGTTACTGTTGAATTTGGTGTTAATGTTAAATGAGTTACAAAAGTTCCTGCCGAAGCGATATCATTGCCAAGCGTAATAGTACCACCATCTGCAACATTTAATTTCCATTCGTCTCCTGCATCATCACCTTCATCTGCCATTAAGGTTATAGCAAGACCTGCACCTTCTGTCGCAGCGATCTTTAAAGAATCTGTTGTTGTTTCATCGTAACTAATTGCGACATTGGAATCAGTACCAAAAATTAACTGTTCATTATCTAGAATCATTATATCGTCAGAAAATTTAAAGTAATCTTCATCTTCCATCCACGTAATAACACCATCATTTGTTTCACCATCAAATGTCATTACTATGTCTGTTCCTGCAGTTCCCACTCCGAATGTTGGTGCTAGAAATGCAGAAGCCAACTGATTGAACTCATTATTCAAATCAGATGCTTCAATAACACCTCCATCAACAATACCTGCGGAACTCTGCCTTGTATACGTTGCCATCTACGCTCTCCCTCCCGGTGTAAACTCAAGCTGAAATCCTTTCAAGGAAAAAGGAATATTGTTACTTGTATCTGTAATTTTTATTGCTACTGCAAAACCAGAACCTTCAATAGTTTTTCTTGTCACGGGTAAATCACTCTGTCCGAATGCTGCTGTTCCATATTTACCAGTACCATACATAGCACCACTTCCTGATGTGGTTAATGTAATATAATCTGGTTGTGGTGTATCTACATCATCATAGTTATAAATTACGTATAAATTAGCACTTACTTCTCCCTCTGGAGCCCAGTTCAAATTAACTCTTTGCATATTTTTTCTAATACCCGGATCTCCCATTGTTATATCTGGAGATCTATACGTAGCATCTATATTTGTTGTTCCTCCTGAAGTAGTCCATACGTTACCCGAATCCTGTTTGTAAATATACCCATCGTAACCTCCGTGAATAGTCGTCTCGGTATTGCTGATTAATCCTGAATCACAGCAAGCAACTTTCAATCCTTTAATATCTGCATATTCAAAACCCATCTGCTGATTAGTCGGATTGATCTTAATTACAGCAATCAAACCTCTCTGCACAGATTCTAAACCACCTGTTACTGGATAGAATAATCTATACTGTGATTTATTTTTAATAACCGTTGCTGTAACATTATCATACCCAATATCGTCTATTCTGCCTTGCACCTGTTTAGAAACTGTTCCTAACTCTACGTCTCCTATCCTTGCTGTTCCTGCGATAGTACGAATACCGTCTGCAGCTAGGAAAATAATATCACCGCCTATTTCCTGTATAGAATGATGAGCAATTGTTCCTACGCTTTTTGCTACTTCGGCCAGTGCAAAATCACTAGAACTAGTACCGGCAATTTTATAAATTTTACTCTTGCAGAAAATGTACAATTCATCACGGAAAACTTTCAGGCCAGTAACTACATCACCTACCTTAATTTCCCCTGCATTCGTATCAAAATCATCTTCTGTAAACGGGCCAGAGAATATAACAGAATGGGTAGAATCAGACATTCCTCCGTAGAACATGTGGTTTGCAAAAGATTTTACATATTTAGGATTGGTAGGAGCTGATCCACCGCCTGTTGCGTTTATAATATCTTCCGTGTAACTGGTGTTGAGTGTAAATGCAGCTGCTGATCCTGTAGCTATAATAATTTTGTCATTACCATCATAATTAAAAGTATCGTAATCATACGTGTATGTAGTCCCTTTACTTGTAGCTCTTGAAGTCCAGCTACCGCTTGTTGTTCCTGTATATACTGTTCCCCCTCGTCCTGCAACGATAATATCATTAAAAATAGCACAGAACATTATTCTTTCACTTGATGAAGATACCTGCGGAACGATAGTGCTATTATATTTAGTCGTTCCATTTAATCTTCTATAGCCCCCTGTAATATCCGGTTCAAAATTCGTAAGCTGTTTAGCTTCTCCGGGCTGCATGGTAAACACATCTTTATTAAGTGTTAAGCCACCAGCACAACTTGCTAAAAATGGAGATATTATGGAAGTATCAGGCATTTACATGTATCCTAGTATCTGTCATATATGCTTTCGTATTAATATATTCAGATCGCATTAATTGTAATTGATATTGGTATTCAGCAAGAGCCATCTGTGCAGCTTGAGCATCTGATCTGAGTATGTGTGCGTAGTATTTAGCTCTGGTTATAATTACATCTTTAAACCTATCGTCTAAATCCATCGTATCGCCATGTGCAGATAAATCCGTATGTACTTTCCAATATTCATATTGGATAGAATAGTTACTTTTATCTGGTACAGGACTCAATCCGAATTTTTTATCCTGCGTTGGATAGACATGAGTAGGTTTACCAAGAGTAGATTCATCGTTTGTTAGATCCCTTTCAAGAAATCGTTTATTCCAGTCATCGTATGTCATATACCCTAATTTATTAACGCCTATATCTTCTGAAATTCTTACATAATCTACGTCTAATTGTACTCCTGATGCAGTTTCAAAGAAGATGTATGATGTTTGAGCTGTTGCTGTAAATGTCGTATCTAAAATAGCACCATTTCCAAGATTGTCTACAGATTGAGTTGTGTCTAAGACTTCTCCTCCACTTGCTGTAGTTCCTACTTTTATAGCTATTGTACTTGTTGAACTGGCAGGACTCATAATCCTAGTCTGTAGTCTATATACAGTATTTTTTACTGTTGAAATAGATTGGTATGCTGCTGCATCGTTTAGATTTAGTCTACCATTTCCACTACTAGTATAAGACGGAGAACCATCTCCGGTAGTCCAGCCAGATATATTAGAAGTGAACTCTCCGTTTGTTACTAACTCTTTCGGAACTAAACGAAAAGAATCCCAATCTATTTTTCTATACGCTAAATCTCCGCTTTGGGGAGAGGCAGAAGAAGGTAAACTATAAGTTCGTTGTCCAGCATTAGTATCTTGTGTAGTTGAAAGATATAGATCAGGTATTTCCGATATTGAATTGTATACCTCATGCATAGCTTTCAATACGAATTTTTTTACAGCTGTCTGAATACCTCTGCTACTAGAAAAAGTGCTAGACGTAAGTTCAGCCTCATTCATTTCATTTAGCACGTTATTTACAAGTGTTAAATATGTCGTAGCCATTATGCTTTCCTTCTATTAGGCTTCCAGCCTGTTTTCCGTAAACTACCATAAACATAAGCATCCTGCCGTTTTTTACTCAAATTCTTTTTCTGAGCTTGCCTTTTTAATTTGTTTTCGAGTTGTTTAGGCATTTACATGTAGATTCGTTTAGTTTGCGTAGAATTAAATTTAAACTCTGTTCAATTGCTATCATTCTAAGCTCCATTGGATTTTTACTTATGATAGTAGCAGGATTCTTTTTTTCTTCTCTTTCTGTTACTATTAATTTTTTCCACGCTGGAGAATTAATTTTATGTACTGTTGTCATATAAACCTCTAATTAAGAGGCAGAGGAGCCGAAACTCCTCCACCAAGTAGCATATTAAGAAGCAAAAGTTACATTTTGAGCTTCATTGTCTCCATGTCCATCACAGTCTGCCACGACTGCGAAAACTCTTACTTTAGCTGTGGTTGTTACACCAACTGAAGATACTATATCAATAGTATCAGCTGCTGCATAATAACCAAAGCCAACAGATGTTGTTCCTAAACTGGAATCACCTGCTCTAGCTCTAGTTACTTCCATCCCTGCAGTAGGAGTAGATGCAGAAACATATCTGTCTACATCAGCTCCATCCCCAAGAGATAGTGCATTTGAATTACCAGAACTATCTGCAGTTAGAACATCCATCCCTGCGTATAGAACTAGCGAGTTAGCAGGTAACTCTATTACTTCAATAACATCAGTTCCTGCTGTTGTAAATTCGCTAAAGTCTACGATTTCACTATAGACTTTAACGGTAGGTCCACTGGAGTTATGACCAGTAGAACCACCACCTGTAATTGTCCAAGTAGCCATTAATCATTCCTCCAATTAACTGTTAAAATCTGCGACACCAGCGAACACGCCTTTAAAGCCTGAACCGGACCCTCGCAATACTTTACGACCAAATACATGAAGTCCACGTACTATGTCAGCAAAACTATCTGGATCACGAATTACTTCTGTTTTGGCGATATTAGATGCTGTTGCTACAGCAGACATATGACCAAACAGAACGTACATTTCACCAGAAGTTGATGAAGGTCCAAAAGTTGCAGCTGCTGCTGTTCCTGCTGAACCTACTACCATAGTGTTGGATTGATATAAATCAAATCCATGTATTTTTCTGTCAGTTATTCTTCCGTTCATCATAGCGGATTGGTTTCCAGTAGCGGATGCATCTAATATTGCAGGTGCTCCAGCTGCGTCAGTTTTTGCCAATCGTATCTGTGTCCAGAATTGTGGTGGTGCCACACACCAGCGATTTTCTTCCGGTACATCATTTTCGTCAAGAATTTGTTGTGCTGTACTTAGCATGTTCAACGCTTCATTAACTACATTGATAGAAACCGCAGATCCTGCAGTACCTAAATTACTATCGGTAGCTGCATTATCAGCAATCGCTTTAAGAACATTGTAATCATAGTTCTTTTTCAGTGCATATGCACCAGCTGATGTAGAAAGAGCTTCCCAGTTCACATGAGATTGTCTCTCTTCAATATCATCAACCTTAAATGCAAAATAGTTACCTTGATCAACCGTCATTTGGATTTGATCATCAGTAAGCTCTTGCGTATTTACTGTCGTACCACGACCATAAGAAGCAACAGTAATTGTTGGCTCTTTGATTATGTTGACAGTATCGCCAAAGTTCTCTATTTCACCAGAATAATCAGTATTTGTAATTGCTTCTACAACTGATGCCCTGCGGAAATACTTGAGAACTTTCTGGCTATAAATTGCCGGAGCCCAATTACCTTTTGCAAGGTTATTGTACCCACCGGCTCTTGCCATCGTAGCCATAATTCCTCCTTATATTAGCTATCGTTTTCAATACGACCAGACCGTGAGGCCTGATCAATCTCGGCTTCATACTTCTCAAACTCCCAAGGTTTGAGTTTCTGAATTTCAGACATCTTCCATATTCTTCCATCCTTGCCAGTCGTGTTAATATCTCTACTTGCAGATTTAGTAACAGCTTTGGCAGCTTGGTTTTTTGTAGTCGAAGTCTGTTTTCTACCTATACCAATATCCGCTTTATACAAATCAACAGTCCTACTCGCCCAGTTAGAATCGGTATTATTTTTTGTAATACCTTCAGAAATGCTTTTAGGCTGTTGTTCAAGCCAATCTAAAAACTCTTGAGAAGTTTTTATCTCCTCAAAATCAGGATGATTATTTAAAAGCTGTCTATAAGCTGATTGCACCTTGAGTTTCTTTTCTCGCTGGGTCAATTCGCCTATTTCAGCTTGTAAATCTTCAACTTGTTGCGAAGCCATATTATGAGAGATGGTTTCCACGACTTGATATACATCTGGATATTGGCTCTTAAATCGTTCTAGTTCTTCTACTGTCTTCGGTGGAGTGTAGGTTTTTTGAGGCTCTTCTACAGCATTCATTTGTGCTTCTAAAGTTTCTCTTTCCTGTTTCCATTCAGATAGTTTCTGATCGTAGTATTTTTTAAGATCATCATATCGTTTTTTGTATTTCACTTCGGTATCATCTCCCTGAACTTCTGCATCCTGCTTTTGTGGTTCAGGCTTGGAAGAATCCATAAAACTTTCTACTTCAGGAGTGGCTTCCATCGTGGCCTCGATGTTAGTGTCCTCAGTTGCTTCAATTTCTTCATCTTCAGTTTCTAGCACCCTATCCTTCCCTTCGTACATATTCACACGAGGATCTTCTTGAAGTGCTGTTGCTTTATTGCGTGTATTAGTCTTTCCTTTTTTTGCCAATTTAATATCTCCTTTACAGGGCCTCTTTCAAGGGTAGCTGTGGTTGGTTAGAAAAATCCAGTGCCGAGGCAATTCGGGTGGCTGGATGGTTATTCAGATGTTTGTGATCTAATCAAATCATCTAAAATCTTTTTCACATCATTTGCATATTTATTATCTACCTTTTCATTACCGCTTCCATGATATGCTGCTAATGTTGCTATTAATTTATTATCATTTCCTTCAGCTTTTTTTACAGTATTTCTTTTTGATTTAAAAAGAAATATAGTATCAACTAAGTTATTATAATGTTGTTCAAAATTATTTCCTAATAACCTCTTAGGTATTCCTTGAACATCTTGATCATGTGGTTTCCAATATCCATCATTATAATAATCAATAAACTCTTCTTTTGTTATACCCAAAACTTTTAATGCTTTTTTTGATTGGTCTTGATCTGCAGCCCAAGCAGGATCGACTATCGCTTTTCCTCTTTTAGAATTACGAAGATTGGCGAACAAAGCTTGCGAAGCCAAAATTGTTTCTGCTAAAGGTCTATCTTCTTCTGCAAGCCGGTTATTATCTAAAACATCTTTTAATGTTTCTGATACAAGTTGTCCGGGACCGAAAGCAGTAGAATACGCACCTGCAATTTTTCCAAAACCTCCTCGTACAAAACTATAACTAGGTGTTAAATTCTTCCATTCTTTTATATAAATTGCTTTACGTACAAGTTCTGGTGGATATCCAAAAGTACCTAGTAGCTTATCTACTTGGTTATGTACATTATCCATATTACCAAAATCGTCTACATACTCTTTACCTACACCCATTGTTTGTTCTAATTCAGATACAACATTTGGATCATACTCTCCTTCTCCTAAATGACCAGAAAGTGCTCTAAAATCTAAACCTCCATAATCCTCTACAGGTCCTTGGCTAGGATTAGGTTTTCCCCCCGGAACAAGAGGAGGATTTTTTACCGAATTTCCCTTTTGAAAACCGGGAATAAGAGCTGCTTGTTGTTGCTGTCCTTGTTTCTGTTCATGTTCAGCAATTAACTGTTCAGTCAATTCTGCCCCTCTCTTATTCATCTTTTCTAATCGTTTATACCCTATTTCCTGTGCGATAATATCCGGTATTACAAATTCTCCATTCGATACGAGGATATCTTCTGCAGATTCTGGAATTTGCTCTGTATCTGCTATCTTTCCTTTTTTTCGTAAACTTTCAATAGCATCATTTATTAAATCCATAATGTACATTTTACCATTAGCAATCACAGCACCTTTACTCAATACGAACCCATCACTTTTTGTTTTTACATCATCTGCTACACCAGATTCATCTTTACCTTCAACAGCTACTTCACCCACAGGTCCTGCAGGAACAGGTTTCCCTTGTGGTATATCTTCTCTTACCTGCTGTTTAGGAGTAATCCCTCCTTTTTGCATAGCAGGTTCTATATTTTCTTGCACAGAAGCCTGTGCCATTTCTGGTTCTAAAACAGCTTCTGAAATCTGGCTGGGACTTCTATCAAATGATGATCTTGGTTTTAAAACCGGAGAACCAACTTCTCCCTGCATAGAATTAGCAATTTGTTCTTCAGGAGACATAGCTCGATATTCATCGATGGTAACACCACCGCCTCCTTCCGGTTCTACTTCTGGTTCTGGTGGATATTCTCCTGTTTCTGCCTTAAACTGAAGAATAAAAAATCTTTCTACGTAAGGAACCAGTCCGGCTATTTCACTCTGTTCTTCAGGAGTTAAATTTTCCATCATTCTATTAACAGCATCTTGTGGAGCTACTGCAGGATCTCCAGCAGTTAAAAATTCAAAATCCATTTCACCAATATCGTGAAGTTCCCCCTCTTCTTCTCCCATCGGCATAGGAGGAGCAGGAGGAGTTACTGGCTGTACTGGAGGAGCCTGACCTTCTGTTTGTATATCTGGTTCTAATGCCATTCGCCTGTTTCCATCATTCGTGCAAGTCTCTGTGCTCTTGTTTTAGTTTGTCTACTCCATTTACTGTCTAGCATTTCCTTTTTTGCATCGTTCCACTTACCTGCTATAACAGCTTTGAAAAACTTAGGCCATTTACCGCTGTTAAACCGTACAATTCCCATGTTGAAAACCATATCGATAATTACTGCTTGTCTAGCCTCGTTTAAATCGTCCATAAATTTCCAAGTTTGTATTTCTTTTTCTACCCTAGTAATATCATTTAATAACAGCATACGAGCTTCATCTTCTGTGATACCTAATCCATCTCCTGCGATATTTCTTCCTACCCCAATAGTAGGATGTCCTTTCGTAGTATCTCCAGCTCGTAATTCACTTCCTGTCTCATCGTCATATACTTTCAATCGCATTCCTTCGTGCAATATAAGTAATTCTACTAATTTTGTTCTGCTAGGAGACATTATTTCTTTCCGAAAAATTTTGTTGCACTTCTCACTCCGAAGCTGGCAGCTACTACTACCCCCAAAGTATACTGATACCATTCCGGTAGTTCATTCAATCGTGCAAATCCATTTGCTACTACTTCTTCCATACCGGGAATGAATGAAAGTATAAGGGGTATTGACAGAACAATTACCAAATATTCGTCTTTCCATGAGGATTGACTTCCTTTGATAGCTTCCAAGTCCCAATCGATCTCTCCTGTAGCTTGTTTTTCAAAAACTACAGCTTTAGCCTTCGCCTGAGCTACTTTTGCCTCTGATTCAGCCTTTTGTTTATCTACCTTCCCTTTAATCCATGAACCTGCAAGATCTCCTACGAGACCAAGGGCTGGACCTATCAATGGTAATGCCATGTACTATTCCTTTCCTCTACAATATAAACCAAACCATGCTGCTCCTGCTCCTACTACAACACTTACAAAAGCAGATTGTGCATTTGTTGGATCTGGTAAACTCATAAACCATTCTGTTACTCTCCAGAAAGCTAATCCGTATAAGGTTATTAACAGTCTAGGCCAAATACGCCATTTATCTAATTCTTCTGGTTTCATTAAGCAGCCCAATATTCTTTATTAAATTCCTCTACCTTCCGTTGGAAAGTTGCTTGACTTCCTCTTATTTGACCGGAAAGAATCCGTTCTCCACTAGCACTTTGGTATTCCATAACATGTCGAAGCCATTCAGAAGGACTTAATGATCCATCTCCAGCAGAGTCAATTTTTTCAAGAACACTACGTCCTCCTGCCCCACCTCTCGGCATATATTTTGCTATTCCTTCTGTATTTACATCATCTTTTATTCCATATGCTGCTTTATACCAAATTTCTGGATTTACTTTTAAATTAAATTTATCAGCGAATCCATATAAATAATTTATATTATCCTGTAGTTGTGTAGCAACAACACCAGAATCAAAACCATTATAGCCAGAAGCAGAACCTGCTACAAGTTTTATTCCTTCTGGATTATATTCTGGATGTCCTTTAATAAGTCTATTTCTATTATATTGTTCAACTACACCCTTTTCATCTGCCAATCTAACTTCTACACCACCCATTGGAGGTTTACTCTTACCACCACCAAATATGCCCGAACCTGCTAACATACCTGCAGCCATTAATCCTATTCCTACCGGACCTGCTGCTAAACCTGCAAAATACCCAGATGAACTGCCTAATAATCCCATAGCTCCTAAACCGCCTAAAGTACCTACAACACCGCCTACAGCTCCTAGAGCTTCTTGAGGACTGTCAATACCTCCTTTAAAAGCTTGATACGCTGTATAGGCACTTCCTACAGTACCTAATACAGTTCCTGTTTTTCCGAGCATTCCCATTTGATCCCAAGTAGAAGGACCTGCTGTAGGAGGAGTTCCTTTAAATGTTTGAGATGTTTGACCAAACCCTTTTCCTGCAATTCCACCAGCAGATGGATGTCCTGCAGGAATTGCTGTAGACGATACACGGGTTGTTACCGGCATTCCATATGTTTGTGGTTGCTGTTGCGGATGGCCACTAGGTAAAGCTGTTACAGGTTTACCTCCTAATTTAGGGGGATAATAAGTTGGCTCTGATTTTATTACTTTATCTAAATCTAAAAGATCTTGTCCTGTAGGACCAAGCTGGTATCCCCAGTCAGCTTTTGGCTGCACGAATGGTACATATTCACCTGACATGTACATGTCATCTCGTATTGTTCTTCCGGATTCTACCGGAGAAGATGTATCAGTTACTGGTGTAGTTCCAAGACCTCCTACCTCATAGCCCATTATTCGTTTAACTTCTGGCATTGGTGGTGTTGCTGCAAAGTTAATTTGATTACTAATCCGTTGACGTAATTCTGTTGTAGGATCTTCGGAAGTTTCTTCGTCTTCTCGTTCTTTTAATTTTCCAATATCAACTTTTAAAGGATCTAACTTAACGGCTATATCTTTAGTTAATTTACTAGGAGCTAATTCTCCACCTACAGCTTTCGGATTAACATAAAACTGTCCTGCTGCGTCAAATGGTGTTTGACCTGCTACTGATCCAGCATCACTAAAAGTACTATTAACTAAATCTTCTTTTGTTATTAACGCCATTATCCTTTTTTATCTTCCTTTTTCATATTATCAAAATTACTCTTCAAATTGAGGAGCATTACCAGCAAACTGGCTCTCCCCTGCAGCCGGTATACCTCCAACTCCGATTGTGCCGTTACCAGCCCCTGTAAGGTCTGTTGCTGGAGGCCCTGCAGGAGTTGCTGGAGGGGCTCCCATACCAGTGGGTTGTTGACCACTGGGGCTAGGCGTTTGAGGACTTCCTGATTCTGGTTGTTCTGGTTGGACATTTTGCATTATTCCTTTCAGCATGGTTGCATAAATTTGAGCTTGATTCATATCGTTTACAAGGCTATCAGGATCAATGTCTTGAGAGATAGCTAATTCCTTTAAAAGATTTGGAATCTTTACAAAAGGAGCTAACATAGGATTGGCAACAGTCTGTAAAAGCATAGTAAGTCTCTGTGACCGTACTTCCTTCTGCATAACCGAAGCTACCCCTTTTGGTTTTATCTCTAAATCACCAACTATATCTGGATTATTATCATTAAATTGCATATTCCATTGAAAAAATGATTCTCCAAGTGGTTTGAGAAGATAATCATCTAGATTTTTAATGATAGTCTTGATGGATAAGCCAGCTGATCCTAATAACATTGATAAGCCAGCTGCTGTTCTGCCCGTGCCAGTAACACCTGTCTGTCCGTGCATTATACTGGGTATCCCAGTTTCTTCATCTGCTAATTGTCTGGCTTTGTCATACATCTGTATGTTTTCCCCTGCTGTATTTGGAAATTTAATCCCATTTACAGCAGTTCCTGTCACGCCAGACTGTCTTCTAAATATCTTCCCCGGAAATATATCATAATTCTGTCCGGGTACTAACGATGTCTCATCGACATCAAAAACCATATTACCGGCTAAAGATAGATTATCAATAGCCATACGCACATGTCCGTTCATTAGCATCTGTGCGTCTTCCATATTTTCTGGTATTCCAATCCCCCAAATTTGATAAGGACTTATTTCGTAAGGAAATATTTGGTAAGGAATACGCATCGGTGTGAAAGGATTAGCAACAGCTCGTAGAACTTGTCCTCCACATACCCAAACATTAACCTGCACCTGTCCTAAATCATCCAAATCTTCTGTTTCTGCACCTATTTGGTTCATAAATGCAGAATCTACACAACCCCAATATTCTAACACTTCAAACCGTTCATTTGCATTACGAGATAAAAATTCATCGTCTCGTATGATGCTTTCAAAGTATTTATCCTGATAGTTTCCTCCACCAGCAAGTACTTCTCGAATAGCATCCGGATTGAATAGGGGCATTTCCATTAGATCTCGAAGCTGTTTTCTATTCATTTTATGTCGCTGAATTACATAATCACAGTCATCAATACTGGTAGCAACCGGATCAGGATAGAGATCCCAACAAGATACAGATTCTATCTTTGGGATATCTTTTGGATAAGGAGAATAAATCTTACCTTCTCCGTCTAAAATTTCCCATTTATGTACTGTTTTTGTATGTGTAAATGGACCTTTTACAATCCCAGTACCTAACAAGGCAGATTCAAATATGGAATTTCGTAACGTAGTTACAGCATTGGTATTTGTAAGCTGATCGTGGATAATTTTTTCCATACGATACGCAGCTTCCTGTGCAGGAGATATCTGTGGTTCTCCTACCCGTGCTTTACCTTCTGCAACTGGAGCACCTTCATACTCAGCAGCTAAACCTCCTAAATAATCTAAATTTCCACCAGTAGCTTCTGTCATTCCCGGAAGGATACTTCTTCCATCTCCTTTAAATCCATAAGGATCTGCAGGAGCAATTTGATCTAGAGGAGTTTCCATATGAGCAAATTCTGCAATTCCTTCAGGTACAGGGGTAGATTCTACTGTCAGTGGAAACTTCTTATTTGCAAATAGTATGTCTACAATCTGTCCGTAAGCAGCTAACACCTTAGTTTTGGTTATTTTTATAAATACCCGTGATTTTTCCGAGCTGGTATACTGTGTACTACTGTCGTAAATACCACGAAAGTTTTTATACGCTTTTAACCATCTTTCCTCGTGAATTTGCCTACCGTCTTCTGCTTCCTTCAATCGACTTTGTATAAGTCCTACTAATCCGGGAGCATCTTCAGGAGACATATCTGGAGATACGTCTACAGGTTCACTCATTGTGTGTCCTAACTAATTATTTAATATTTTTAGATTGGCCCATTATATAACCGGCTTGTTTCATATGAATACTACCAGAAGAAGATGTACTAGTTTTTGATTGCTCATCTAATCCACCTTTATTTTTACCTATTATTTTAGGGTCGAGTTTTTCTCTGTGTAATGCACTTTCATTCACATCACTAAATTCACCTTGTTTTTTCATCTGACCCATTATATAACCAGATGAATACGCTTTTGGATTACCTTTCGGCATGTTCTTCCTCCTTGGTTGTTGTTGTAAATATTTTTATGGACCAAATAATCCATGCATTTGTCTTGTAAAATCACTTTCAGGATCTCGATCACCAATAATTTGATCTGTTTTTTGTTCTTGCATATCTTTAGTAATTAAATATTCAGTATCTACTACAGTTTCTCTTAATTTCTCTATTCGGTCTTCTTCTTTTTTCTTAGCTATAAGTTGTTGAAATGCGGGACTTTGATCTTTATGAATTTCTGAAGTAGTATCAAACATATCCATTTTACCTTCTAACTTATTTCCCGGTAGTATAAATTTAGCTGCTCCTTTACCTATTTGACCAGCTGCCTTACCAGCTAATTTAGCTCTTCCTCCAAAAGTACTTGCAGTTTGCACAATTGCATCAGCAGCTGCAACCCCTGCAGCAGCAGCAGCTTTTTTATATACTTCTGGATTACCTAAATCCAAGTCGGCTATCTGTCCAGAAATATCAGGTGGATTTTCAACAAAATTTCTCCCTGTTGCAATACTGTCAGCTATAAATCTTTGTACACCATTTTTTTTACCAGATATAAGATCCCATATACTTTCTGTTATTATCTTTTTTCCCTCTACAGTATTTGCATCTACTCCTTGCTTATCATGTTTTTTCATTACATCTTTTATCTGCTCTGTTAATACAGGATTTGCTGAATCGTTTATTTTTTGTAATTGTTCTGCAGTTAATTGTTTTCGCTTATGCCATTTACCTGATAATATAGATTCTGCTTTTACTTTAGCCTCTATAGACGAAAGACCATCAGCTTCAAATTGTTTTATTAGAGTATTTAGATTAGTATTATAAGTAACATACTGTTCAAAACGAGCATTAGCAAGCTGCGATTTCCGTTGTGCTTTTGTTATTTCTTCCCATTCTTTTTGAGAATTTTTTATTTCTTCCCAATCGACCAACTCATAATTTATTCCAGTAATAGGCTGTTGTTGTAAAATTTTAGCCACTAGTTCTGGACCCATCCACTGTAAATACATAGAATTTCTTGCAATATATTCAATGTTAGGGATTGGATTAATAAATTGATCTAAAAATGAAGGTACTGTAAAGTTATGTTTTTTTATCCATTCAGGAGAAGAGCCACTACCAGAATAGGCTATTACAGCATCGTCTGATATTCGTCCTATTTCATTTGCTGTAACTTCATTTTCGTTTACGACTGGATATTTACCTTCAACACTTGAAATTGCTATACCTTGCATTATTTTTGACATATCTCTATATCTATCTGCTGTATATGCAGAAATAGTTTCTGCTATAGAGAATCTTCCCTTTTTAAGTCTACGAAATATTTTTCTAGTAGGACTTTCTTGTTTTAATTCTGTTTCTCCTTCAACGTAAGCTTCTAATGATTTTTCTCCATATCTTTTAGTAAAAGCTTTACTAATAAATGAATCGACCTTACTCGCATTGGGAAATAAAGGCCCACTTGTTCTTCCTTCTTTTTCTGCTATTTCTAAAGCTTTAAGAATAACAAGTTTTTCTAAAGGACTGAAATGTACTTTTTTAGGTTTTTGTTTAAGTACCCATCCACTAGCATGTAAATTCCATTTTGTTCCGTAGTTAGAACCTTGGGATACATCTGATTTTTTTGTAAAATTATCTATAAGTAATCTACCTGTTTCTTCTCCCCGATGTCCTGTCATATTCATAAACATAGCAGTTAATTTATCAAGTTCACCACCAACTTCACCTGTTGATTTAGCTATTATATCTTCTATTTTACCTATTTCTGCGTAGATATCATTAGGTAAATTAAGAGATGTTTGTCCTCTTCCTGTTCCAATTTTTTCCTTATCTTTTAGTTGTTTACCTTCTGGTTTTTTAAAATATTCCCCAAACGGCCTATGACCAGTTCTAAAATCAGTATAATTAGCCAATAACTGATCAACTACTCTTTCTAAATTTCCACTATGTTTAAATTTTTTCTTATCAGCACTTATCTGCTTAACTACATGTTTTATTGTTGCAGGATTATAAAATTCTTCAAGAGTCATATCCAATATAGATTTTGTACTATGTGCAGGTATAATATCTTTCCATGAATCTAAATAATGTGCTATACTACTAGCATATTCATGTTTCCATCCTGTAGATATAATGGGTGCATTAGGAAATTTTGAATTAGATCGTTGTAATCCTCTACGATTTATCCCGTCAATTAATGCTTCTCGTAATGTAGTCTGTCCAGTTGCCATCTATTAATATCCAAACACTTGATCTTGTGGTTCATATTTCTGTGTCTGCCTCGTCATCCGATGAGGGTTATGCACATTCATTAGCGTTCTACTCATTACCATATATCGCAACGCATCATACGCATGGTCTTCTGCTTTCGTATCTACATCTTCCGGATTATTTTTTGATATTGGAAGAGTAGGAAGAGTTCTGATAAGATTATTACAATTAGAAAAGATACGAACACGAGGATTTCCATAGTCATCACAGGCTAATCTTCTATGTACTTCTATCTTTCCTGCTATTCTGTGTCTATCTGCAGGTATCCACCGTGCTCCTCTTCTAATCATCGTCTCTGCTATCGAAGGTCCCAAGCCTGTCCTATTCCAACAGGAAGAATCAAGCATTGTTTGCTGCATAGGAGGATCTTCTTTTTCTAATTGCACTATTAAATCACCTAATCTCTCCCCTGTAAACCCTTTTACATATAGTTCTCTATAGATCCAGATATTATTATCCCAATCGATAGCTCCCCAGAGTATACAGGAAGGTGAAGCATACCCATAATCACCGGATCGTATCCTCGTCCATCCTTCAGGAACATGAAATGGCTCTACCACATGGGTAGAACGGCTGAACTCTGTGAAAGCAGAACCTTCTGCTACGTCCCAATCCCCTTCTAACAGCCTTTTTCTCTCTATTTCCGGTAGGGACATTAACATCGCCTCGTATTGACCGTCCTCAAACAGGTAAGGGTTGTCTGTCAGCCTTGCAGGGATAAATTTCCGTAAGAATAAGGGTTCTTCCGCTTTAGAATGCCCTACTGGATACTTCAATATCTTCCCAGTGTCAAAATCTCTCGCCCAGAATGCATCATCCGGTGGATTTGGATCTATATACATCTTTTTAACCCACCAACCACCGGTTCCACCGGGGTTTGCTGTGCACCGCATGTACATTTGCAAGCTCGGATCAGTAGTTCTAAGCCTAGAACGGAGATAGTTCCACACGTATGGGGTTGGGTATTGTGTAATTTCATCTATTCCTATCCAATTGAATGCTTGTCCTTGATATCTGGTAACGTCTCTATCATCATCTACGTAAGAAAACCATATTCTAGCCCCTGATGGGAACTCCCATGTAGATTTTGCCTCCTTGAACACAGCTCCCGGAAATGCTTTCGGGTAGAGCTGCTTACTTTTATCTATCAACTCTGTCAGTTCTGCTAAGGTTCTTCTCAGAAGAAGTCCCCTGTGATTAGCATTTGACGCATCTCGCAGGACATCTGCCAGTAATGCGTATGATTTTCCCCCACCTGCTGCCCCACCGTACAGTACATCTCTCTCCGGTGACTCCAAAAACGTAGTCTGTGGACCTCCATTCGGTTGGAAGACCACATCATGTTGCTGTATATGCTCTCGTAGAGCTTTGGGTACCCTTTTCAAATCTTGATCTGTTACTACAGATACTGATTTCTGTTTACCCTTCAATGCATTATCTATCTTCTTCGCTGCTTCTTCGGCAACCTTCGCTGTCTGTCTGGCCTTCTTCGCCTTATTCGTCAGTTTCTCTGCGTTTTTTCTCTTCTGAGAGAGATGCTTCTGCGTAGCCAGCTTCGCTCTCATTCGCAAAGACCAGTTATACGTTGCCTTCGCTTCTCCCTCTTTCTTGGGAGGTCTGCCTGTTTTTTTCTCTGTTTCTTCTGTCAAACTGAAAAACTTTCTCCACAGCCACATTGACTGGTTGCATTGGGGTTTACTATCTTTAAATATCTACCTGCTATGTCGTCCACCAAGTCTACTATCGTATTCAATACAAACATAACAGCTTCTGGCTGGACACATAACTTACCCTTGTGTAAACTGAGCTTATCTTCCGGATTGAACGTGTCTGGTATCTCTTCTAATAATTCCCATTCGTAACTGAACCCTGCACAGCCTCCTCCTCGTACTCCTAACATCACCCCTTGTGCGTTATTTTTCGCCACTATCTCGGAGAGATGCTGATTTGCAGATTCAGTAATCGTTACGAGATTCATTTAAATATACACCTTTTTTCATTCGTTTCGTCAAGCCGGGATTGGATATCCTTCTGCCCGATGCTGTGGACAGCCATCGTGCTGCCTTTGCTGCTCCGCAGTTCTTCACGTAATCGAAGGATTTTTCCAGAAGGTCTAATTCCTTCTCTACAGGAATATATTCCCTGCCGTCTTCTGACAGTTCATACCCGAAGGGAATTGTGGAAGTTGTTCTTTTCACTGTTCACCTCGATCAAAAACTTTTCTAAACCTAACTCTTTTAGCAGTTGCTGTCCTTCGGGAGTGTTGGCGAAGGTCTTAGCTCCTACCAGAAGAAACTGTGCCATTTTTTCAGAGTAGGTCATTAGCTGTTTTATGCTTTTGCAGACCGAGGGCCATTTGCGTAGGCTTTTCCACCTCGTGCATATCTGTTTATTTTTCCGCCTTTTTTCCGTAGCATTCTACTTCTTGGTGGACTATCTGCAGTCGAAAGTCTAATTTTTGCTGTATCCTTATCAGTAACAGCTTGACCACTTCCGGCATACGTACCTGCAGTTTGCTGTGCAGTTTGCTGTGCAGTTTGCTGTGCTTTCCTTTCTTGTCGTGCTTGTTCTCTTGCCAATGCTCGTTCTTTTCTGGCAGTAAACTCCCTCATAAAAGCTTCTCTATATCCCGGATTTGCTGCAAACCTTGATCCGAGCAGCTCACGTATTTCTTCGGCAGTAATACTTATAGGTACTTTTCCTGCTTCCTTTTTAGCTTGTTCTATTGCCTTATGTCCTTTTTCTGTAACTTTACTCTTAGGTTCTTCTGCCATAATTTCACTCCGTTAATTTACATTCTAAATTACTAGGACATCGATATCGATCCCCAACTGTTACATACATATACTCTTCTACATTTGGATATTTATACTTACACTGAATATCTGTTACTACTGTCTTTCTTTTATTATACATCGGTTGTTGATCAACAAGCCTACAGTTAGTATACTTCGCTTCTCTTGGGAGGTCTCCTACGTAGGTTCTCGCTTCTGCATTCGCCTTGCTAACCATCATCATTGCTACCCATCCGACTATTAGTGCTCCCAGAATAACAGCAATCGTAATAACAATCCCTTCGATTATCTTTTCTTTTCTTTCCTGCTGTTTGTAAATCATCTCCTTCCGTTCTTTACGGATCTTAATCTGTAATCTCAACAGCTCATCCCATGCTGATGGTCCGTAAGAAAGATTTACAAAGTTTTTTAACTCGTCTTCCATCGCCTTCGCTTTTTTTCTCGCAGCGAATGCGTTTAGGGCTTCCTCCTCCACCGAAGATCCTGTAAAGACCTTTCTAAAGAGTGGAGGGTTCTTCGACATCTTTTCAGCTTGTCCGATATCGGAGACAGCACCCATCCATCTACCCATATCACCGTACATGCTTTCGATATCACGACCCATCGAAAAACCTTTTTTGATAACGTTAAAAGCTGCCGTAGCGGTGGCAAGAGCTGTGATTGGGTCCACCATAAATGTAACTTCTCCCTGATTATTTTATTCATTTTGTCTTTCTAGAACC
>VTLG01011050.1_pt1 | contig 41845 bp, 51 predicted proteins | sample 4694571 | NCBI WGS metagenome assembly VTLG01 (sample SAMN12604809, study PRJNA352737) | marine metagenome | biome: ENVO:00000447; feature: ENVO:00000209|ENVO:00000569|ENVO:01000036; material: ENVO:00002151; isolation source: viral sequences binned using virsorter ...
TCTTGGATTCCTCGCCTGTCTCTCTGTCTTTGACTGTGTACTGCTCGCGCTTGGTTTCCAGCTTGCGAGATTCCAAGTCTACGTTCGCCCAGCTATTAGCCATAAAGGAACCTAAGCAATTCCTGTCTTGTCCACCGGACTCGATGATAATCATCACGTCTGGCTTTCCTGCTACTCTACCGCCTCGATTGTCTGTTAGGATTCCGGCTAGTCTCTGAAGCTCTTGTTGTGTCTGTGCGTGCTGGTCATTGTATCCTTTCTTTACTGTCGCTAGTGTCATGGTATAACCTCTTTTTTATTTTGTGACCTAGGCCACATATATTTGCTGGTATCCAGCAGACGTGTATTCGACGTTTCGCCTATTCAAGGCTCATCAGTGCTGGTTTAGGCGTTGCGTACTGTTCTCACTGCTTTTCTAGTGCTGGTGAATAGTGGCATTTGAACAGAACCTGCTATTCCTACTAAGTCGTCGTATTCAAGCTCCAGTACGACGTATCCGTCTTGCATCAATTCCCATTTGCTAGTGCTTAGATTGTATTGGATGCTCCACATATGATTAACCTCACTCTTTATTTGATTACTCCGTAATTATACTCCTTGTCTATTCATGGTTGTCAACCTATTTGGCTGTCAATTCTCTATAGTATTTTAGAATACTAAGTCAGGATAGTATCATTCACAGTCTCAGGCATGGCGTATTAGGAATTGCTTATGCTTGGACGCTATGGCATAAGCTCTAGGCTATAATGGCCTACGTTATGTCAAGCTATAGCCAATTATGGCAAGTTATAGAAGGTAAAATGGCTGTGGTGGCCTTGTAAGCCTGATTCTAGGTGTCCGCCTGGAAAGCTAACCTAGGTATAGCAGGGTGCCTCAATCCCGCAATTACGGAATCCGTCGCAGATACTGACTATCATCATATACAGGCATGGTTCCATGATACTTAGTATCGGATGTACTCCGGCCTAGTAGCTTGTGATTGCTTTCACACTGTGGCCTAGGTCACACTATCTTGATACATAGTATTTGCTGGAGTGATACTTGCTAGTATTGCTTCCCGTGATAATGCGGCGCCGCTAGTATCATCGGTCATTTTAGCTGTGTTAGCCACCCCCACATCGGGAACCGACCCCCCAGGGGGTACTTTGGGCGTAGGGGGACATATATCGGCTGATTTCCAAAATAACAAAGATGGGGGGCACGAGGAGGTGGGTATGCCCCCCAGGAAAGGGGGTCAAATAAATAACCCCCTATATGCCAGTGAGGAAACACATAGGGGGCTATGGAGAGAGTGTGGGCGTCACATCATCTAACCATTAAACGTAACTGTCCCAAGGCATCATAACAGATTTTGCGATTAACTGGTAAGCGGCACTAGCCCATCCCAGCCCAGGAAGTACCCCTAGCCAAGTGAATGACCTGGCCCACCGCCCTCGTTTATAAGGGGCCGATTCTTCCTGACGCGCCCAATCTATATGTTTGGGCTGGGGATAATACGTAATCCCCACACTGTCGGGCAAGGGTAGCAGATAACCAAAGTGGTTGCAACGGGATACTGACTATTGTATTCTTTGCGGTATGAGTATGAAGAAACCGCATAGTCAGCTTGCTCCACCGTGGCGTCCAGGGGAATCAGGGAGCAATGGGAATGGGGCCAGGCCAGTCAAAAGAAGTAAGGACTTGGCGGAAAAGATACTCTATTCCACGCAGAATGCCGACGTACTCGTTCGAAGGCTAGTGGCTGTTGCCAACGGCGAGATTGAAGGGGCCAAGGTATCAGACCAGTTAAGGGCCATAGAGATGCTCATGGAAAGGGCGTTCGGTAAGGCGGCGCAGGTCATAGAGGTGGACGGCGAAGTGGTACACAGGAACATAGATGACTTCTCCGATGACGAACTCCGCTCCCTTGTGGATTTGAGGAAACGTATCATAGAGGGTACGTCACGTCCTGTGGATGAAGGGCAAGAATGGTCATAATAGGGCAGGAACCACAGGAAGCATTGGCGCTTGAGGTCGGGGAGGCCGCGTCATATGCCCTGGCAAAGAGGCATTTCTCTGACTTCTTAGAGTATGTGCAGGTATTGGAGCCGCCGCCAGGACGAGGGGTCATACCGTTCGAAAGGTGGCCCCACCTAGTCGAAGTATGCGACTTCCTCAATGAAGAAAAGCTACTCGTATGGTTGAAGTCCAGGCAGACAGGGGCATCGTGGCTCCTTGGGGCGTATGCGCTGTGGACGGCGATGTACAAGGAAGGCGCTCTAGTCCTGCTGTTATCTCAGGGTGAAGAAGAATCGAAGGTCTTATTGTCCAAGAGCAGGTTCATATACGAGAGACTGCCCGAAGGACTGAAGACCACGCTCGGCACGGACTCCAGGCAGGAACTCACGTTCCCGACGATGGAATCAGGCATCCGCGCCCTACCGTCAACCGATAAGGCGGGTCGTTCCGCAACCGCATCACTGGTTATACTCGATGAGGCCGACTTCCACGAACACCTAGAGGCCAACTATGCCGCAGTCAAACCGACGATTGATGACGGCGGCGGTCAGCTAATCATGGTGTCCACATCCAACGCACAGAACGCACGGTCTATGTTCAAAAGGGTGTATCAGGAAGCACCCGACAACGGGTTCAAGAAGGTATTCTACGGCTGGAACGTGCGCCCTGGCAGAGATAACGACTGGTTCAATGCACGCCAACGCGAATACTCAGATATATCTCTATTCGAGAAAGAATACCCTGCAAGCGAGATGGAAGCCCTATCACCCCCAAGGACGATAGCGGCATTCGACCACGATATACTGCACCTTATGGCACAGGACTGCCGACCCCCAATCAAGACCGTACAGACAGGGCCAGTCCAGGCCAGCATCTGGCAGGAGTTCCATCCAGGCAAACGCTACGTAGCGGCAACGGACACATCCCACGGTACGGGCGGCGACTGGGCCATCACCGTCATACTGGACGTGAGTACAGGGTATATAGTGGCGGATATACAGACGAACCTGATACCGCCCGACCAGCTTTCACTGGCATCTATGGAACTGATGAAGATGTACCATAACCCAGTGTGGGGAATAGAAGACAATGACTGGGGAGTGTTGACCATATCCACCGCTAGAGAGGCCAGATACCCGCATCTGTACTACAGGGACGATGATAAGTGCGGCTGGCATACCGATGAACGCTCACGGTATATGCTCTGGGGCGAACTGATAGAGGCGGTATCGGACAGGCTGGTGGTCGTGCCCAACCAGAACGGCCTAGACCAGTTCTTCTCCGTAATCCGAAACCCCAAGAAGAACGGCAGGATTGAGGGGCAGGTAGGCGCACATGACGATTACCCCCTCGCTGTCGGCATAGCCTGGCAGTTGCGCCGTTTCGCCCAGGCTTCAGGACGCAACATCTACGGCCCACAGGAGAGTGGCTGGAAGCGCATCCTAGGGCGCAACCGTAGCCGCTCCAGATGGTAGTGTGACCTAGGTCACAATGAGGTAGCAGATTGGCTTACGACGACAAACCGACGGTAGAGTCCATCCGCCAGATGACCAGATATCTCCAAGACCTCTGGTCGCGTACCCACGTGAAGTGGCAGGAGATAGACAGCTACTACCAACAGACATTCAAACTGTGGCCCGAAGGCATGAACCGCCCCGAATGGCTGAAACCCGCACGCTCACGTTCCATCGTTGACCACGCCGTAGACCACCAACTGGCCTACGAGCCGATGATTCACAGGTGGCCTAGCACCCAGACAGAGGCCAGCAAGCGCCGCGCCGACCAAGTGGAGCCTGCGATGAAGGCCATACTGGACGAGGCGTCACTCTTTGAGCCGAACCTCACATGGAAACAGATAGGCAAACACCTGCTCCTCTATGGGTATGCAGTAGTTGAAGACGGTCTAGACACCATGTGCATGGCAGAAAGGCGCGAGAAGCCGCGTAAAGGACGGAACGAACCGCAGGACGAGTACGACAGGCGTGTCCGTATCCACCGTAACGCTACTAAAAGCATGATGCCTTTCCGCACCAGAGCGCCCCATCCGTCACGAGTCCTGCTAGACCCGACGGAGAAGGAGCCTCGCATCGCCGTGAAGCACGCCTATAGGCGCTCCATCGACCTTGAGGAGATAACCAAGTCAAGGATGATAGGGGCCAGGGCCAGACGCGGTGAGGTGCATAAATGGGAGTGCGGCGATAACCCATTCGAACTGATAATGGTGGATGAGTTCTGGTCTGAATGCTGGCACGCGATGGTGGCAGACAGCGAACTCTTATTCGTGGAGAAGAATACCTGGGGGTTCATACCCTACAGCCACGCCTTCTCAGGATACGGTCAGGAGATAACAGCCCTTGAAGAAGTTGACCCGACCTACATGGCGGTGGGCGTACTTGAACCTGTGATGCCAGTCCTGAAAGCCCAGGCCCAGGCCGTATCAGGTAGACATAACGCACTGATGGAAGCCACCTTCAACCCGACAGGCACGGTCATGGACGCATCGGAACTCCAAGACCAGATGGCACGCGGTGACGTAATCGAGATGGGTAACCGTGGTGATGTCTGGAAGATGGAGATGCCCAACCTCCCAGCCTGGATGTTCCAGTCTGAGGAATGGCTGGACAGGGATATAGAGATGGGTACATTCTCCCGCGCCCTTCAAGGCGTGCGTGAGACTGGCGTATCCACCGTGGGGCAACAGGCCATCTTGACCACAGCGGCAGGACGGAAGTTCGTAGCTCCAAGTAAACAATTGCAACATCTTGCAACACAATCTGCATCACATATCCTGCAATGGATAGATGTGCTGGACTTGAACCTGAAGATAAGGGGCCACGCCATAGACCCCAGTATGCTTGAGAGTGACTATTCTATAATGGTCAGCTTCGAACTTGTTGACCCTGTGATGCAGTTACAGCACCGTGAACTTGGACTCCGTGAAGTACAACAGGGACTGAAGTCCAAGGAGACTTACTGGTCGGCAGACGCTAAACTTGAAGATGCCACTGGTGAACAGCGTCGGTTGCTGGAAGACCTCATACGCTCTGACCCACGTGTGCAGGAAGTCATGGCTAAGGCTGTGGCTCGTGAGGCTGGCATCCTCAACATGCTGGAACAACAGGAAGAAGAACAGGCTAAACAACAGGCCCAGGCTGAAGCACAGATGCAGGGCGGCGGCGGTATGCCAGGAGAAGGCCCAATGCTTGGCCCCGACGGTATGCCGATACAACAGAGCATGGGTTCTATGGCTGGTATGGGCGGCACAGGCAGGCCGACTAGGAACCCACTAACACCAGGCGTAGCAAGACCTAGCAGAGTCGGACAGGAGTTGGCACGATGAGCGTAATGAACCAGTTTACCGAAGCGATGCTGAATGTGGCAGGAGAGTTCAATGAACTTTTCGATGCTGGAGCCAATGCTGAGAAAGGGCCGAACCCTCCTGTAAAATACGGACATGAACGTATGAGCAGTAAGTCATCATGGAAGACATCATGGGATAACATGACGCCCTTCCAGCGGCAGATGGAGATTGACGAGCAGGGTCAGGATGCCATCTTGAATAACGTCGAGGGCTACGTAGGGAGAATGTAAGTTGGTTACACCATCAACTCAAGGTCGCAGTGTCGGTGACTTAGAACTCGTTGGCGGCAAATGGTATATATTGCACCGCCCTATAGGGTCGGGCCTACAACCTAAATGGGTATATGACCAGAACGTCCACGAGTTCATGCGGAACATGGGCGCACGCAGGGTTGAAGGCTCTGGCGATGACATGAAGATTTATGCTGGAGAAGGTGATGACTCGATAGTTCTTGACCTTGGTAACCAGCAAGACCTGAATGCTTTCGCAGGTCTTTATCAACAGGTCGTTGGGCCGCAGGACGTTGCTACATCGGCCTATGAGCAGGGCGCACCTGTAGACCTAGAGAAACTATGGAATGATATCTATGGGCCAGGCATCCCATTCCCAGATACATCTGCCGTTGATGAATTTGGGCGACCTATAATAAATCAACAAACTAATCAGATTGTTCCAGATATACAGAAATACAATCAGGTCATAGATGCGTTAGAGGCCAGGGTCGGTTCTCTTTCTAGGTATGGTTTAGATAGGGATGCTGACTATCAGCTTATAGACCTTGGCGACCAGTATGAATCAGATATTGTCATATCTGGCGGCAAGGTCACAAAGATAAATAAGACCACTGGGGCACAAAGTCCAGAGGTAAGCGCAGGGAGACTCAGAGAAGACATCGGTGTGCAGATGCCTGGGTATGATGTCTTAGAACAACGCACAGGTGAACTCTCTGCCATTCAACAGAGGGTAGACCCTGGTTACATCATAGACCCGAAGACGATGCAACCCTACTTCCAGCAACCAGATGGTAGCTTGCAGGCCGCACCTACGCCTTCTGTAGATGACCAGATATCCATGCACCTAGTCGAAGGCAACATGGACGCCGCTGTGTCGAAGGCTAACTTCCGTGACCGCCCGACCAGCCTTGAATACTTCAACGCGGCAATGGACTGGGCAAGGACTCCCGCAGACATATTCACCATATCCGCCATAGTACGTGGCGTATTCGAGCCGACACCTGGCCCGATGGGTGAACTGCGCCGTGTCGGAGCGCCGCCTGCATGGGCGACTCAGGCTTGGGTCGGACTCCAGAACTCAATGGGTATCCCTGCCGAAAGTATGACGGCTACTCCTAACGGAGAGCCTGGCTCTGTAAACCCTATGATGGTTTCTGCGTCAAGCGGATTGGTATCTAATAATTTTGTATCGCCTAACTCCGCACCTGTAACACTCGACGGAAAGACTGTAGTTCAGCCTGCAACGGCTAATATCACACCTGATACAACAGTCCAGGCACTAGATGATTCAGGCAATGTCGTTGGGACTATGACGGCAGAGATGGCAACCAGTCAAGGATTTAATTTCTCAGGCTCTGACCAGTTTGCCGCCGCTGTTCCTCCTACCGCACCAGGGGTTACTCCAACTCCCATACCAAAGGTTACTCCAACTCCCATACCAGGGGCAAAGGTGCCGCCCGTCATACCAGCAGTTACTGGAGTTGCTGGCCTCGGTAAAGTATTTAGTTTAGAAGAATTACAGGCCGCAGTTAATTCTGGAACTATTAGCTCAGAGTTATTCAGAGAAATGCCTGGTATGCCTGGGTATTTTATTACCAAAGAAACTTTAGATGGCCTTGAAGCTGGCTCAATTTCTATTGAAGACCTAGAATCACAAATTGCTCCACCTTCAGCGGCTCCAGCGGCTCCAGCGGCAAGTGGCAATATTCGCACTATCTATGGGCCAGGCGGCGTGTCGATGGAAATCGACCTAAGCACTACCAATCTTATGGATTGGCAGAATGCTGGTTGGAGTTTCGACCCAGATGATGTCGGCGATATATCTTCAGCTGAAGAATTGCCTGAAGACCTTCCACCTATTGACCAATTAGACATTCTTGAAGGCCGTACTGTCGGTTATACCGCAGGTGGAACACCATTTAGCCCACGGCATGAAGCACTTGCTGAGAGCATGGGCATATCAATCGAAGAATTTTTTGGTGAGGGAGAACAGGATGTTGCTCCGTCTATGGACTACGGCGGTGGCGATGAGTTCCTTCAAGCCTCAGGCCCAGCCAGGTCTTTCGAAGAAATATTAGCGGCATCTCAGGCTAGGGACGAGCCAATATCATCAGGATTAGATAGAGACTTAGCAATAGCGGCACAAGTAGGTCAGTATGCTATTGACCCACTAGAAGAAGGTGGATGGGGAACCGAAGAAGATATATACCGTGACTGGCGTTCTAATATGTTCGATGTGCCTGGAGAGGGAACATTATCTAGAGGACAATTAAACGACCCTGCGTACTGGGAGCAGGTAGCATCAGAATATATGACTGACCCAGTGAACGCTAGAATAATGGAAGAAGTTAGAAATAGACAGGCTGAGATAGACTATGCGACCAATTATCCTTTTGGTCAGTACCTATCTGAATATCCATATACCCGTATCCCTGGTACTGAGCCAGAGCTACCTGCAAGTGACTTAACTCCAGCAAGCTGGACGGTATTCCCTCGTCCAAAAGAAGCTGGCTCCATAGACCAAACTTATGGTATAGCTCCTGTATCTGGTGTTGAGATGCGAGCTAGAAATCTAGGAGAGTTAGACGTTATTCCCGAAGTAGCGTCTCCTATGCCTGTGCCTACTCCAACACCACAGCCATCTGAGATAAAGCCCTTCGAGAGGGCGAGGGCTGTAGAGGCATATGACCCACAGCCTTTCGTATATGACGACTTTGAATACTATGACGATGAACCAGACGAGGAACCAGACGAGGAAATATTCGAGGAGCCAGTATTTGAACCTGAACCAGTGTTCGAAGTAGCTCCAGTATTTGAACCAGAGCCAGTAGAAGTATTTGAGCCGCCTGAAGATTGGGGCTGGAGCGGAGAAGACTTCATGGATACAGGTGCTTCGGAGGAAGCATACTGGTCTGGCTATGATGAAGGGGCAAAAGGCACACGTACTGGCGATAGGTTTACTCTCGTAGGAGAGGAAGGCCCAGAGCTTGCACTATTCCCACGCGGTACGGAAATAGTACCACTCAACCGTCCAGCTAAACCAAAGCAACGCCGACGGTTACGCAATAACTTTGCAGATGCCATAGACTCATTTGCCTTTGGTGGATTCTCTAATGGCGGCCCAGCCTTGGTCGGTGAGATGGGGCCAGAGCTTGTTGACCTACCCCCAGGCGCACAGGTCATGCCTGCGGGTATCACAGAGATGATGACAGGACGCCCGACACGCGCACCTCGTTCCCTGTTTCGACAGGCTGGGATGAGAGCGCCTTCAGCACAGACGATAGGCAACCTGCTCCCTGAGGAGATTGAGGTATATCAGGAGATGGGACGGTTGGCTGGTATCCCAGAGAAAGCGTTTGAACGTGAGTTCCGCTCTATGGTTCCAATGGGACAGGGCGGCACACGACAAGCTAGATTCACTCCAAGAGGAACTGGGAGAACAAGGTATGGGAGCATTTAGCGCACTATGCAAATGGTTCAATCATTCATGGAAAGAAAGTGAGAAGCACTGGGGGAGGTATGACTGCAAGCGTTGCAATCTGAGTAGAACGTATTATTATGATTCAGAGCGCGGCAGGTATTACGAAGAATCTATTGTAACCTAGGTCACAACTATGACGAATCCATACAACAGGGTTGTCCAGACTCCAGCCGAAAAGAAAGCAAAACAGCAGGCTGATAATTTTGCGGCTTTCCAGCAGGCATTAGATACACCTGCCGATTCGACATTCGACCAATCTGACCTAGTGAAGATGGAGTTTCAGGAAGGCAGTGTCGGGGTTGGAACCTCAGAGTACATCATGCCTGGCACCCCAACTAGCACTGTGCGTACTTTGGATAGCAGTGCCAGACGAGTTCCGACTGAAGCATTTCGGGAGTCATTAAACCCTGAACAGTATGACCAATTCTTCATGCCTTTTCCTATGGCGGAACAGTCTATAGAGCAACCAGAGCAAGAGCAACCGTGGTATACCAAGGGGAACCTGCCTCATATCCCTGGTCTTAGCCAGGCAGGGGTATTCGTAAAAGAAAAGATTGGCGGCCCCCTCATGTACGGCATGGATGTATCTGGTGAGTTCTCTCCTACTGTTATGGGAGGTATTCGCTCTGGTATAGAAAGTGTATTTGGAGATAGAGCGGCTGATTTCTATGGTAAATGGTATGCAGGGGGAATCATACCTGGCGTAGATGACGATACTGGACTTACCAATACCATTCTTGAAGATGTCAATCGAGAGATGGAAGCTGGGACTATTGACCCAAAGACTTTCTCTGGAATATTCACTGAAGTCAGCAAGAGGATGCAAGAGTCACATGCTGAAAGGCCGTTCTTACAGCAATTAGGTTTAGGGCTTGCCGCTTCCCCTGATATGGTCATCCCATATGGAGCCGCAGTAAAACTTGCCGCTAAGATAGCAAAGCTGGTAAAGGGCGGGAAAGGTGCGGCAGAGCTTCTGCAACATGCAGAGAATGTACGCAATCTTGAAGACCCGAACTCGCTTTTCTACCGTCATATAGCTACGAATCTTGAGGAAGGCCAGCAACAGGTCATCATTGTAAGTAACACATATCCTCAAGGTCGGCGCATTACAGTCTCAAAGGACTTTGGGACTAATGCCTTGAATCTTGCCAAACAAGGAGAGGCCGAAGGTGGGTATAAGATTCTGCCAGGAGATGCTAGTCGCGCTGAGGTAATCAAAGCATCTGGTGCGCTTGTCCCAGATGCTTCTCGTGCGCTTCCTGGCCCACAGGCTCGTGCTATGGGCGCTCGTGCGATGGAAGTTGTGAGAACTGGACGAGGGAATATATCTCCACGTCTTATAGTTAATGATGTTACTGCCTTTGCCAGTAAGGAAATATCTACGGCAGAGAAGGCAGAGTTTCTATCTTCTTACCGAAACATGATGCCTACAGAGGTTTCATATCTTGATGAAGCTGGCGAAGTAATTGATGTTTCACGGAAAGTTACACCCAATCCTCGTGGTGTAAGAGTCCCGCCCAATATGAAAAAGTCAGGCCCGTTGGTAAAGGCCGTTGAAGCACCTGCTGGATTTGATGATGCGTTTGGCAACAATCAACTTTACAACATAATTGACGGTGACAGCCCAGGCCAAGAGGTCGTGGCTCAAATATTGATTGGCTCCTCAGGGTCATCGGTTACCAAGCGGTTCGGGATGCAGGGTGCTGAGGTCAAAGGGTTTTGGCCTACGGTTGAAGGCGCTGGCCCTGGTATGTTTTCCACTGCGGGGATACAGAGTATCGTTCGTCAACTTGGTGACCACTTTCCTAATCTAGAGAACCTAACATTTGCTGGTAATCTTGATGTACGACCAAGGATAAGCGCTCAGGAATTTGTGGGCACAGCTACTGAGGCAGAAGCCAGGCTTTTATCTAATAGTGATATAGCAACAGAGTTCGCTCATAGCATAGATGAGATATTCCCTCGTATGAGTTCGCTCGATGCTTCGGCTATGCGCTTTGATGAGTATCCTTATTCGGGTCTGAATATAAATAGAGTAGATATTGATGGTATGCCCAAGACCGCCAGTGATTTGCTTACTGATGCTCAGGCTGTTACCCCATCAAGCCCTGAGAATCTGGCGGCAGTCATGGCTAATACAGGCCCGCGTGTACCAGGCGAACCATTGTTCTCTATGACTGATGATATCAGTGCCTACTCTTATCTCTATGCCGCACGTGGCGCATTAGGCCGTGTCGCAGGGGCTGTTCCTGGCGGTAGGTGGGTTGCAGGTCTGTGGAACCGTGCCCAGACTTTAGCACCTGATGACCAGATAGGTAGACTTGGCATGGATACGGATGTTTATAAGAGCGTAGAACATGCCCGTGTCCGTACTCAGGTAATGGCATGGTGGGCAAAGGCTCAAGTTGAGTTGGGGTTCAAGGAGATACGAAGCAGAACAGATGCCGCAATGAACCGTCAGGGTGTGTGGCGTGCTAAAGGTGTAGTGGGATATGACGCTACGAAAGTTGCAGATAACCCTGCACACGGCACGATTGATGACATCCTAAAAGATGCTTCTCGACCTGAAGCTGAACGTGTATATCAACTCACAACTGAGCAACGTAAATATATAGACGATGCCCTAGAGATGATGGAAGATAGCTGGCGCAAGAACGATGCTATCGGGGTGGACGTTGAGCGTATTGCTGAGGATTATTGGCATCGTATATTGATTGGAGGCCCATCTGATAAAGCCGATACTTTCTTTGCTGGTGCATGGAAAGCTCTTACCAATCGCGCTCCTAGAGGGGCGGCGGCAAAGAAGTCATACCAGAAAGAGAGGATGTTTGATGACTTTGAAGATGCTCTAAAAGCTAAATTCAAATATGATACGAATCCTGCCACTCGTCTTGCGGCACGTTTGGATGCAGGTGTTGAGACATTTGCTGACCAGAGTGCGGTCAATCGTTTGCTTGAGATGAAAAAACCTGATGGTCAGGCTATGTTCCTTACACCTCAGGCCGCTCGACAGCTTGCAATACGTGGCAGTTCTGGTGGTATAACATCAGATATATTAGAAGAAGGATTGAAAGGACTAAGAGAACGCCTACGAGTAGCGCAAGCTCAAAAGATAATTGCTAAGAAAGCATATACAGACAATGATACTATAGCCAACCATACAGCATATCGTGAAGCCATAGCCGCACATGGCGAAGTATATGCTGAGTGGGCGAAGGTATCTAAACTAAAGAAACCAGCTTATTTCCAGGCATATCTTGCTGGACATATCACAGATGTGGCACTTAGAGATGAAATCTTTAAGAAGCTCTATATCCCTCAGGTACAGAACGCTCGTAATATAGTTAATCAAAGCGGCCCGAACCTGGGTAATATAGGTGCAAAAACACAAGATGTATTCCAGCTATTCAGGGCATTGATGACTAACCTTGACCTTGCGGCTATGGGTATCCAGGGTAACGTGTTAGCCTTCCGTGATTTCCGCTCGTGGACTACTGCGGTTGGCGAAAGCATTAGAGCCATAGCTCGTGAGCCATATGCCTATGTTGAGAAGAATAGGGCCATCATGGAAGAAGGCCAACAGATGGGTGCTATCATGCGCCCGACTGAGTTTTTGTTCAATAACACCAGCCTAGGTTCTGCTCCGACGCGCATCCCTCTTGTGGGGCCAGCATTCAAAGGGTTCCAGAGGTCATTCGAATGGTTCATCATCGTAGGTCAGACGGAGTTCTACAAGACTATGCGTACCCGCGTAATGCCTGGCCCACGTACAGGTGGAGAGTTCGTACCAATAGCCACAGATGAAGCACGCAAGGCTATGGTTGAATATGGACGCACTATACGGAACCTAATGGGAACCGAAGATTATGCAGTCCTTGGCATACGCCCTACGCAACAGACCTTAGAGGCAACGACTGCGTTCGCCGCACGGTTCATGCGTGCCAACATGGGACTTATTGGAGCCGCTATGCGTCCAGGCTTAGACAAGCAGAGCCTAGCCGCCAAGCAAGCTATGATGCACCTACTAGCTGGTGGAATTGCTATAACAAATGCTATCCACTATCAGCAGACAGGCGAACCTGCCAATATGACAGACCCATTTGCTCCCGACTGGATGCAGTTCACGATGCCAGGGTCAAGTGGTAAGACATATTTCAATACATTTGGGCCTCTATACACATACTTCCGCACCATTGCTCGTGTCACAAATATCATGGTGGACACACAGGATACTGGTAAAGCGGTCACTGAAATAAAGAACTTTCTTACCAGCCGCGCAGGTCTGCCAATCAGAGCTATGCAGATAGGCGGGGCTGAAGTATTTGGTACTGGGGCACGCACATTTGAGGGCGAGGCTATTGATTGGGACAACCCAGAAAGCGCGTTTCGTTCAGTAGGACTTGTGCTAAGTGAATTTGCTGTACCAATCGGAGCGTCTGGTATTGCCGAAGCTATCGGTGATGGGCGCTGGGAAGGGACTGTCACGGAAGTCTTTGGTCTGACAGGCCGCGCATCCCCTTATGCACAGATGGACATCATGTTCCAGAGGCTTATATCTGACCCTAATAACCCGATGCACAAACTTCGACTACAAGAGGGAAGGGAAACCAAGGGAGCATATAGGGACGCATCTCCATCCGAAAGGGAATGGATGGAAGGGCAGTTTAGTGACCTACATGAACGTATGATTCAAGGCGCACGTGGGCCATACGGCGACGCAGGACGTGAGTGGGCAGAACTAGAAGCCGTAGCCATGACTGGTGAAGACGGGAATGGCGGCATGATTGGATTGGGCGAGAGGCTGTACCAGCCAGTGCAGAACTGGGCATCACCTGAGCAGATTCAGAGCGGCGATGCACGTCCTGTTGACGGCGCTGAATACCGCAGGCAGTTGAACGATATAATGAATGAGAGGTGGATAGGCCATCAGGCAGTTGCCAACACATATGACCTATTCCAAGACGAGCGAGACATACCAACAGACGAATACGAGCGTGCGCTGTATGACTATCGTGAGCTATTCAAAGCAAACACCGACCAGCGCACCCAGCGAATCAACTGGAACATGCTCGATGATGCTCTGTCCGACTTTGAAGCAGGACTATCTCCTGAAATACTGGCGTACATCCACAACAATACAGGCTTGAATCGTGACAAAACGGCCCGTGACCTATTTGAAGACAAGAAAATACTTCGGGAATACTGGGACAAGAAGGATGAGATATCGGAAGCGATGCCTCCAGAGTTCCAGCATGTGCATAAGACATGGAGGGCCATGTCTGACATGGAAAGAGAGAAGTATGTCTATTCTCCGCAGGTACGCACTGCTATGGAGTACATCAACCGTCAGACCAAGATATGGCTGGTCGAGATGCAGGAAGCAGGCGACTCCCGCGCTGAAGAATTTGAGAAGAAGCTGGTCAAATGGGGCTACGAGACTAGCCCAGTTACCCCAGCAGGCATAAGACTGCAACGTGAACTACTTGGCAAGCTGGGTACAGAGGAGCATATGAAGCTACCGTTCGAGCGCAATGTGCCGACTATTCCCAGCCAGCCAGCCGTCAGTCCTACAGTAGATGATGGCGGTGTCAGCACTCCTAATTGGATGCAACAGGTGCTAAGTGCTAGGTAGTTGACAGTAGACAATATAGATGTTTTTATATACATGTGACGACCCCTGTGACCTAGGTCACAATGGTAACTCACGGAGGTAATATGGCAGAAGAACAGCAAGTACCAGAGGATGTGGTAACTCAGGAACCTGACGCCCCGCAACCAGAGGTGCAAGAAGCTGAGGCAGAGCCAGAGGTAGACTGGAAGGCCAAGTTCGATGAGAACCAGGCCACTCTGGATAAGCTGGAACAACAGCTAAAGACTGAGCAAGGACGTAATAGGAAGCGCGATGACACTGATTCGGCGGTGCTTGGGATAGGTGACCGTTTGTCTGCAATGGAGCAGTCGAACGCGGCCCTAATAAAAGCGCTGGCTGAAGGTGATACCGAAGGACTTCCTCAACAGCTTGGTCAAATTCAGGCCCAGTCACAGAACACGCAACGTGGTCGTGCCTATCAAAACCAGTACCGCGTGCTGACCGAACAGTTAAGGGAAGCTACCCAGGATGAGAATGGCAACCCCATCCTCGACCTGTACAGCGCACCAGAGCTAGAGGAAGTACGCCAGGCATGGGTCGATGCTAACAATAAGCGCAGTGTCTCGGCACTGTACAACACGTTAGTCCGTACTCATGAGGTTGTAAGACAGGCAGAGCGGGGGAAGGCCAGCGAAAGGGCCGAAGCCGTGCGACAAGAGGAGCGTACTACCGCCAGGCAACGGTTGGAAGAAGCAGGTATCTATGACCTAGATACTGGCCCTGCCAGTGGCGGCGGCGGCGCTACATTAGATGATGAAACATGGTTTCGGGAGTACGGCAAGATGGATAACCCTACACCTGAAGACCACGCTAGAGCAAGACAATACAATAAACGAAGGTAGGAATTAGTTATGGCCGCAGGCGATACGATTACCCAATCACTGGCCGATAGCCTTGATACCGTCGTGGCATCTGCCAGACAAATCCGTGAATATGAAGGGGTCATGCCTAACCTTGTAGATAAGGTTACGCTGTCCGAAGGCACTGGAACTAGCTGGCGTGAGATTTCCATGGCGGCTCTCAATGCCCAGAACATCACTGAAACCACTACGCTGGACAACCCACAACAGATGTCTGATACGGTATTCAGCATCACACCATCCGTCACTGGTATTCAAACCCTGGTGACTGACCGTGTTGCTTCCCGCATCAACTCTCAGGCTTATGCCCAGCTTGGTAGCCTCGCGCAGAACGCCATTCAGCGAAAGAAAGACGAAGACGGCCTTACCGTTTTAGACGGTGCAACCACTTCCCTCTCTGGTGCTGGAACCACCCTCGCATCTGGCGTCATTGCGGCGGCGGCTTACCGAATCAGTAGCAATGCGACTGAGCCTGGGAACCCACCTTATCGGTGCGTACTCCACGGCTTCCAAATCAAAGACCTCTATGACGAACTCACTGCTGGCGTAGATACTGCTAACCGTGCAGACATCTCTGGTATCACAGCACGTGTGTTCGAGGAAGGCTTCCGTGGCAAGATTGCGGGGGTCGAAGTCTTTGAAGACGGCAACATCACCATCGACAGTTCTGATGATGCCAAGGGCGGCGTGTTTGCTCAAGAGGCCATCATCATGGTACAGGGACGCGCTCCTCGTACCGCCACGGTTCGCCGTGAGGACATCGGTGGCGGCGCTACCGTGGTATATCTCTATGACGAGTATGCCTACGGCGAGCGGAGTGCAGGGAACTGGCTGTTTGAAGTTTATTCAGACGCCACTGCACCTACTTCCTAATGAATCAGCGACGCACCATATGGTCTGAGGCTCACGGCCCCATACCTAAAGGGTGGGTCGTTCATAACTTGAATGGTCAACCTGCGGATGTGCGGTTAGAGAACCTGGCCGCTGTCCCACGGGATAACATCTTCCTGGCAACCGCTCCCTACAGGGTGCGAATACGAAACTTAGAGCTACAGCTCAAACAGATAGGTGAATATAATGGCTGAATCTGGTGATAGCAGACTAATGATTTGCGAAGACTTCCTTGGTGGTACTGAGGTAGCCGTCGCTTCCACTACTGCACCCCCAATCAACTGGCCTCCATACCTGACGTTTGTTGGGCAGGGAGTAGCAGAGAATGACTCAGGTGCAGTCATGCTTGACTCCGATGGTCTTAACGGTGTAGTTCAACTAACCACTACCAATGAGGATATTCACTGCGCTGGTTTCCAAACTCCTGTCATGTTCGATGTTGGCCTGAACGGTAGCATCGTATTAGAGGCACGGGTGCGCCAAGCGGCGCTTAATACTGGCGAAGTATTTATCGGATTCTCCGATGTAGCCACCGACCTGGCTATTATCGAGGGCGCAATATGTCATGGCGACACCACCACGCTGACTCTCACTGCTTCTGATGCAGTTGGATTCCTTATGGCATCTGACCTAACTCAGAATAGTGAATGGCACTGTGTCTTCAATGGCGGTACTACAACAGGTCAGACTGACTCTACTGAGAATGAACTAAATGTTGTTGCTGTCGCTGGTGAATACAACATCCTTCGGATGGAGATTCACGTTAATGGAACAGCAGAGTTTTTCGTAGATGGTGCGTTAAAAAAGACTGTTGAAGGCGCGTGTTCCACATCTGTGGATATGTGCCTCAACCTCTTGGTCGAGTCCAAAACCACAGCGGTCAAGACTCTTGATGTTGACTACATCAAGATTTGGGCCAATCGTGACTGGACTGCCTAGGTAAAACTAGGTGACAACTCGTAGAGGGTTTCGTTACGACAGTAGCCGTTCACGATTAGAAGTAACCGTGGACGGCACAGTCGTAGCAATCTTCAACAACATCGCTCCTAGTCTATCTCTCACATCACCGCTAGAGGTTGGCTCTGGCGGCACTGGCGTAGATAGCCTGAACGACCATTATGTATTGCTTGGGTCAGGCACTGATGCTGTCACCCCAATCACTCCCAGCAACTCTGGGCATGTTCTAACGAGTAATGGCACAGGCGCTGACCCATCATTCCAAGCGGCAACCAGTGGAATTAGCAGAGGATTCGCCCTATTCGCTGGTGGGTAAGGTAGGTGTGACCTAGGTCACAATGACAAAGCTAATATCAGCAACCGTAGAAGTACACCTCGATGAGCCTGCATTCAATCTGACTGAAGTCAACCTACAGGCTCCAGATAATAGTGGTTGGCGTAGGTATCAGATAATCTCCGTGGTTAGAGGAGAGCGCATGGCTGAATACCGTGAAGACCTTGGGCCTAAGGATAGCTTTACGGCTGATGCTTTCCGTATACCTGGCGGTGTATGGGATGCAAAGACCAGACGCATGGAGGTACTACATAGTGTAGGAGAGTTACGGGAAATAGCTGAATATGTACGGCTTGGCCCGACGGTCAGACCCGACATACAGCCCCGTGATTTGGTAGGCGAATACCAAGACCATATGGATAGATTAGTAACGGTATCTAAGGAGAAAGGCTTATGACCACAGACAATAGGATGGCTGTCGAACTGATAGAGGAAGCAGAGCCAGCGCCTGAGCCTGGCAACTTCAATCGACGCAAGGTCATCCACTCGCCGTCCGATGCGTTCCCTCTGGATATGCAGGTAGCATCCCTGGAATCTGCTGGGTACGTATATGTCTATGACACGGAGAACGGCGAACGCTCAGTAGTAAACCGCAATATGCTGGAGACTCAACTACAAAAACTAAGAGAAGATGGCACGCGGTATTTCACTACGGTCAAGCCCGACGTAGAACCTAATCGTGGCACACTGAAGTGCCTACTCCATAAAGATGACCCGAATAGGGGGCAGTATGATATCTGGGGTTTTCCGAATTGTAACAAGTCCAATCTCATATCTGAGTTCCAAGTTAACAGGCACGTCCAAATCCGCCACAGAATGGAGTGGCAAACAATCTACGAAGAACGCGAAAAACAAGAGAAAGAACAGGACAGACAAGACCGCGAAGACGAGCGCAGGTTCCAACGTGAACTCCTCGGCATCGCAACCCAAGGCCGACAGCAAACCCAAGCCCAAAGAACCGATGACGTCGGCATCCCAGGCACAGTCATCTACAACCCCTGCGACTGCGGAGGTAGTGTTAGGGAAGGATACGTAGCCCAGCACACACGCAGTAAGAAACACCAGAGGTGGGAGAAAAAGAATGGCACACAATACAGTTGATACTACAGTCCTGACCTCTGATGGAGCGGTCAGTTCCAGTCCAGGCAAGGTCTATTGGGTGCTTGTCTCTGCCGTCGCAACTGGCGGGGCATGGCAACTCAATGACAGCACAGATGACAGCGGCACTGACCTAGTAAGTGGTGTCGCCCCAGCTAATAGTCAGACGTTCCTTCGTTTTGGTTCAGAGAACGAAGGAGCTTTGGTGTTTAACACAGCGATATATGCAGACATCCCTGGTAGCAACATCACATTGACGGTGGGGTATCACTAATGGCTAACGAACTAACACATAAAGACCCAGGCTCAGAACTCACGCAAGCTGAGTATATTTCTAGCGATGGTACAGGTCACGTCTTTGAATCCCAGGCACAAGGTGACATTCTGTACGCCACCAGCACTACTGTATTGTCGCGTTTAGGTAAAGATGCAAATGCCACGAGGGTTCTTACCAACACCGGCACTAACAACAACCCTGCTTGGGCACAGGTAACGCTCACTTCTGGTGTCACTGGTACGCTTCCAGTCGGTAATGGCGGTACTGGCGCGACCACGCTGAATAACCTCATCACTCTTGCCACTCATACAACTGGCAACTTTGTTGCTACGATAGCCAACGCCACCAATGGCGGCACGACGATTGCCAATAGTGGCTCAGAAGATGCGGCGGTCACTATCACCGTCAACCTTAATGGAGTGGCCGCTGGCACGGTTGCAGTTGCCAACGACAGTATCGCTTTCATTGACGCTGATGATGATGCGACCAAGAAGGAATCCATCGCTGACTTCGTGTCAGCCATCGCAGGAGCGAACCTTACCGCAACCAATGGAGTGCTGGCCGCTTCAGGCGGCGGTGTACCCAACGCATTTTTCTTTGCATAGGAGTCATAGATGCCATCAGACAATTTTAAGCTCTTACATCAGAGCCAGTTAAGTACCACGGCGGGTGCGCTATACACGGTGCCTGCTAACCACGAAACCATCGTCAAGAATATTACAGTGGTTAACAACGACACAGAAGCCTTGTGGTTCACGCTGTTCCATACTACTGGCACGACCTACTCTGAAGCTACAACCATAATCCCAGAGGCTACTATTGCCGCTGGTGGGTGGGCAGAATGGGAGGGTTCTATGACGATGGATGCCAGCGATGTACTTGGTGGCGACGGAGAACAAGCCTCGGAACTTACCATCACCGTCTGGGGTGATGAAATAGATGTGAGTTAGATATGCCTTGGACATTTTACAACAGTAACGGCGAGGCGATGATTGAAGATGGCGCGGCGGTTGCGGCAACGCAAGCGCAGATGGAAGCGGCTAGTTCAACAGATGATAGCGTTTTCGTAACACCTGGGCGTACTCATAACCATCCTGGCGTAGCGAAAGTATGGGCCAAGTGGGAGCAGAATGGCGGCGACCATGATATGGCTGTTGAATACGGTGTAAACACTATGGTTGATGGTGGCGCGGCAGGGTTCTCTGATATGACGTTTGATACCAACTTCTCCAGTGCCGCGTATTCAGTTACTGGGTCAGTCGAAGCCGCCATGATATTTATGACCGAAGCGGCGTCCTGGGCGGCGGGGGCCATAACCATTCGTTCTTCAGATACGGCTGGAACCTATACGGACGCTACGCACCTTTGTGTAGCTATATTTGGTGACCAATAATGCCAAAGAAAATCACGTTTGTTGACCTACAGGGGCGATATCGCATAGCCACGCCCAGCTATGGTGCCACTCGACGCGCAGACGAGCAGACTGAAACGGAATACCTCGATAACGTCTGGGCTAGGATGATTGAAGTGGGTATCTATGGGATACCTCTAGACCATCCGCACTACTACGTTGAAGAGTCTGTTTTGCGAGCCAAGTTAGCGGAGTGTTCTGATAGCGATTTTCGGTATGCTGGTAAACCAGATGCCGACGGGGTGCGGGATGGCAAGGATGGCGCGTGGGAGATGGACGATGACGGCACTCCAAAGGTCAACATGACCAAAGCCAGGGCCGTTCACATGGACACTATCAGAGTTTCGCGTGATGCTGAACTGGTTAAGAAAGATGTGCCATTCATGCGAGCGGTTGAGGCTGGGGACACCGATGCCCAGACTGCGATTGGCGCAGAAAAACAGGTGTTGCGTGACTTGCCTGCCACCTTCGATATCACTACCGATGTGGACACACCGGAGAAACTCAAGGCCAAGTGGCCTGCCGAACTACCGGCAAGGGAGTAGGTATGGGCTGGACTTTTTACAACTCCAATGGACAGCGGCTAAGTACAGCCGCAACGTCGATAGACGTGCTGGACATCGACGGTGCCACAGATATTGGCGCGGCTATCGTTGACGCTGACCTATTCATCATCGATGACGGTGCTGGCGGTACGAACAGGAAGACTGCGGCCAGCCGTATTGCAACTTATATCGGAAGTGCGTTTTCTCGCGCAGGTGGCACGACCTCTGAGGCCACACATACGGCAACCTCAAGTACACAGATACTGGCATCAGGGACTGTATCTATCGGTGAAACTGTACCCTTATTTCTCACCGCTAACTCTCGTAAGACAAGCGGTGCGGCGGCGGCGTGTCGAGTACAGTGGGAACTGAATACCACCGTAGACCATGAGCGGGGTATACACTCCACAGGCAACCAAGCAGAGGCTTGGATGACCAGGGCGTTCGTTGGGCCAAGGGCCACGAATTATCAAACAATCATTATGACTACTGAAAACAGTTCGGCTCCGAATAACACAGTAGTCTGGAACTCTGGAAGCACAGCGATGCCCATCGCAACACTCACCGCAGTCGATTTATTCGCCAATGCTCTCAATTCATCCCAGACTCAGGGATGTAACTATCTCCATGTCTACACCACTGGTGTCAGTTAATGTTGTACGTGTTTGCCGGGTTCCCAAAGAGCGGAGGTGAGGCAGGGACGTTTGTCCTCCACGCTGGGGGTATCCGACATGGTTTCTGCGCGTGTCAGCAATGCTTTGAAGATAGAGGTGACCCGCCTGAGGCAGACGCATCATTCATACTGGAGCATGACCCGAATATCCAGTACCGCAAGCAAGGCGTGTTCATTAGCGGCACAGATGAGTTCCTGTATCCAGTCGAGTATCGGATGAGTGACCTCTGCCTGAGCGAAGGTATCACCTGGGACTGGTTCAGGGATACCTGGCGGTTCGGGAACGGTGTGACGATACACAAGACATGGGCTGACCCCGAATATAAGAACGTGATACATGGGACAGATTTATCATTGGATGAATACCTGACCCAGAATGGGCCGACATCATTGAATGAGTTACAACTAGAGCGCGTGCACGTTAAGACGGAAGGATGGGAGCAGTACGAGTCTCGCTACCCTGAAGGTATGTGTCCTCAAGAATCTCATATCGTCCATCTAACGTGGATGGTCACTACGCACAGGATTCCTGAGTTCGCTTATGAGCGGATACGGAACGTCATCGAATACGGCGCAGAGCCGCGCAGTCCTGAACGGTACAGTACGGAGCCAGGACATCATTTCTCGCAACTCGAAATCTACGATGGTACGCCAGTCGTACAGAAAGGGTAAAAGATGATATATCGCAATATCCGAAAGAAAGCCACTGGCGAATGGGTGAACGTGTTGTTCACTTCAGATGGCGATGCCTTTGGGGTTCCAGCAGATGCTCACGTTGCAAGCATGGCAACCGCTCTGTCACTTGATGCTGATGAACTAGAAGCTGTTGATAGTGGCGCAGATGCTAGGACTGGGACGTTAATTGACCAACCAACCGTCACCATTACACCGACACGCCAGGAAGAACTATTGGCCGTCGGTAAGGATAACTGGACGGATGCACAACAGAAAGAATTGATTGAGATATTAGCTGACAAATAGAAACCATGACCCATCGGTAGAGTGCTAGGTAATCTGCCGAAGGGCAGGTAAATCTAGCATAAGGAGACTCTTTGATGTCGGAAAATTTATGTAGCATTCCACTACAAAAAGTTGTTAGCGAGCTATCCTAGCTTGCTCGTTGTAACCTAGGTCACAATGGCGGAAGAAGAGGAGAAGAAGCCCGACAAACCAGACCCGAACCGCGTTCAGATGACGAGCGGAGATATAGTCCGACTCATAATTGCGGCACCCGTCGTTTTTTGCTGGTTGTTCCTCGCCAGCCGCATTATACTTTCTGCGACAACATCGGAAACGGTTCTGAACAATATCGAACCTTTGCTTACTGTGCTGGCAGTCCTGACCATACCAGTAACTGGGATACTGCAAAACCTATTCTCTAATGGGGGTAATAAAAAAGACGAATGAGCTTATTTGAAAAACTTGCCCATATGATTGGGGATAGGAAGGTGCCTATCCCTGCTATGCCAGGGTTCAGTGTGCCTGGGATATCGTTCGGCAGTAAGTCCACCTTAAAGATAATCTTCTTCACGGTCTTCGTTGCCGCCGCCGCTGTTGGCACTGGTATGTACTTCACTGTCCGTGATGTGGTTCACTCGTCATGGGACTGGCCCAAGGCAGGTGCTGAGTATAGCTTGCCGCAGACTATGGGCCACAAGCTGGAACCCTATGAAGATGGTTCCGAGTCTCAGACCCTCAAGATAAACCTGGCTGACGGTACGAGACTGTCATCTCTTACTCTCAATAATTTAGACCTAGGCAAAACTGGTTTAACAGACTGCATAGAAATAACCAGGGCGCAGGGTAACTCGTCAGGGTGGTTGTTCGTGGACAACTGGACTGCAACGGGCGTTACTGCGCCATCCGCTGATTTTGGTAATGCGGAAATAGCCAACCTATCCCTAGCCGCGTATGTCGACGGTCATACAGTAGAGGCAACCATTGACTCAACTATCTCTGACCTAGATATTCAATCGACCCGTGGTTCAGGTATATTCACAGCCGAGAACAGCGTGGTTGACCGTGTGCTGATAGTCCTAGCTGGTTCAGCAGTGATAGGCACTCTTGCCATGACTGACGTAGACTGTAGTGTAGGCGGCTGGAACGTGGACTACGTGAAAGCAGGGTCGTTCACGATGGATAATACCAGCAAGTTCGGTGACGGCGACGGCATAGACACAGCAGACTTCGTGGTTAATTCCACAGTTAAGACACGTAGTTTTACTGACAACCTAGTTGATACGCCGATAACGGTGAAGTAAGTGTGACCTAGGTCACAATATGATTAGACGCAGACCAAATAGATTCTTACAATGGATACGGTGTCACTTGGGTTCGCACCGTGAAGTTGCCTGCGGGTGCGGAATGAATATAATGTGCATATGGTGCCTATACACTAGGAGGAGACATGGCTAAATACTCAGGCTCAGGGACTCAGACTCTGACAACCAGCGCGACCACCTGCATAGGTGTTACTTCAAACACCAGCACGGTACAGCGAAACTGGGTGTACGAAATGAACTTCGGGAACGTGGGTACTCCAGCCGACCACCTAAGCGTATGGACGGTTCAGCGTACCACTGCACCAGGGACTGCGACTGGCGTTACCCCCACTCTCCTTGACCTTGCTGACCGTGCGGCCCAGGCTGTATGCGGCGAGAACCACACTGGAGAGCCGACATATACCAGCAACCAAGAGGTGCTAGAGATACCGTTGAACCACCGTGCCACATACAGGTGGGTAGCCAAAGACGGTAGCGAGATAGTGACGCCTGCCACATCAGGTGATGGCATAGGAATCCACTCATTGCACGCATCAGCTACCACTGACTTCCGTGCAACGGTGTTATGGGAAGAATAACTTTACATAACCCTGGCGGCTACGGCATCATGGTCGATGTCGAAGGCGGGGTAGACGAGCATGACACTTTTACCTGCCCTCACTGTAATTGTGTGCAGATTGTTCGCCCTGGCAGTGGAACCCAGCGTGGTTACTGCCATCTTTGCGGCGCTCCTACTTGCGGCAGGAAAAATTGTGTTGAATGCGTGCCGTTCTTGAAGAAGATAGAGAGGTATGAACGTCGGGAGGAATTACGTAAAGCGATGGAGCGAGCCTGATGTTCTTTCTAGTGTTAGAAGAAGTCTCATTCCCAATCACATTCCCTGTTTCGTTGGTATCAGGGGTCAGTATGAATGAGTCATTACGCCAGCCCATCGAGTTCACTGAACCCAAGGTAATCAAGTATTCTCTGCCGTTCGTGTTCATGCAGTTGGCCCCGCCAATTTTCCCAGCTAACGCAACGGCTGTTAGCGCCCCAACACAGGTGGATATGTTCACCGAAGGAGCAACCAATATAGAATATGCCGCCGTCTAAGACTTTCAAGATAAAACAGAATGACACCAAGCCTCCTCTGAGGGTTACACTTAAAGACAGTGATGGCCTGCCAGCGGATGTGACTGGTGCATCAGTAGTATTCAGTATGAGGGTACAGCCTACGGGTACGACCAAGGTTGACAAACAATCGGTTACGGTAAATGATGCCAGTGCTGGAGACATCCAGTATGACTGGACGGCTACTAACACCAACACCGCCGACGTATACGAGGGAGAATTTCAGGTCACATATGCAGATACCAGTGTTCAGACTTTCCCGAACGATGGGTATATCCTCATTGATGTAAAGGACGATGTGGAATAATGGCTACGACAACCCGCGCAACACTACGCCAACGGCTCTCCGAGGAGATGGGCGACTACCAGTCACTTACTACTACGAGTGACGGAAACAGTGCGGGAACGTCAGTCGTTGATACAGGATTACGCAACCTACCTGGCGGCGCTGATGATGACGCATTCGAGGGGTGGTATATCCTTGCCACATCTGGCTCTAATACAGGGGAGTCGCGCCGTATCAAAAGCTACATCGCTAATACCAACACGCTTGTAACTCAAGAGGCGTTCTCTGGTGGTGCAGTACAGAGTCTGGTGACCTACGAACTCCATCAGCACGACCCCTCACAAAAGCACCAGGCCATCAATAGGGCCATCGAAGAACTTTACCCGTTCCTTTACCTACCTATCAGGGATGAGACTATTGTTGTGGACGACAGGCTTACGAACTCAGATTTCGAGACATTCAGCGGCGGCTTCACTGGATGGACAGAAGTAGGCTCCCCGACTGTGACCGCTGATACCACGTATGTGGTGCATGGTGACAAGTCTGCCAAGGTGGTGGGTGACAGCGGAGCGGCGGGTCAGTTGACCCAGGCTCCCACCGTTAATGTCGATGAGATTACCAACAAGACCGTCACATTCAAGTGCTGGGTGTGGTGTGCCGCCGCAGATACCGCACGAATCCGCCTCGATTGGGACGGTTCGAACTTTGAGAACTCCGACTACCACAAGGGGCAGAACGAATGGGAGTTGTTGGACGTAGCGGCAAGCGTGCCTACCTCTGCGACCCAGGTCAAGGTCATCATAGAGGTGGTTGCCAGCGGCACGGCTTACTTCGATGCGTGCTGGCTCGATGCAGGCCCGATACAGAAGTACACGATTCCCACTACCATCACAACAGGGCCGCACTACGTAACGGAACAACTCGATGAGACAGAGATTAACGGAGAGTACACGCCTATCATTGGTGGCCCCACCACAGGCAGACGTCTGAGGATAGAGGGCATGGGTATGCTATCGAGGCCCAGCAGTGACAGCGGTACGACAGAGGTAGAGTCACCTCAGTCCAACATTATTACCGCATATGCAGGAATGTACTTCTTTCGAACGCAGGCGGCTTCGAATGCCGTGGACGAATCAAGCCGATTCACAGACATGGCGGCTACCTTCAGCCGTGATGCAGTACGCATGGCCTCACAGCCTGGTATCAGGATGCCCAGACTTGGAGCGCAAAAACGTAAAGATGTATGGCACACTGAATCCGATTCCGATGGACGATATATAATATTCGACAGGAATAGGATGTAAGGAGTTGTGACCTAGGTTACATGCCAACAGCAGGTGTAACACACGACATAACCATATCAGATGCGTCGGGCACTAACCCTCGTGGGTTCATGCTGGCACGTCAGCGTGGTAAGCGGGGGTGGAACAGCCAGGATTCCCAGACTATCAGCCCTCGTATCTTGAGCATGGGTGAGGTCACCCACTCAGAGCTACCACCTGAGCTAGAACTCATATGGTTCCAAGAGGACTGGTCACTGGGTGTGGGTGGTATCAATGACCGCCTTGACCCCAAGCGCCTCGCCTTCTCGAATAAGATAGATACCTCTGTCCCAGGTGTATTGAAGCCTGCGAGAGAAGCAACTCTGACCGCCATCAAGAGCGGCGACACCCCCAACAATTACAGGCCGACAGGGTTCGGCGTGATACCCATGATTACGGCGGCGGCAGTCATAAATTATGACTTGTGGTTATTTCTTGGGCGTGACGTGTACCAATGGGACGCCTCAGATGATGAGTGGGACATAAAAACGGAGCCGCTTGCGGCAGATGTGCAGTACAGGAATGCAGTGATATTCGGTACTACTGCCGTTGCTCCGTCATGGTACGTGGGCAGTGACATCACTGACTGTGCGGCCCCATATATATACAAGGCGGCAACCGATACCAACTGGACGAGCAGTACCATCACCGCTGGACGCTTCAAGTACATGACGGTGGGCCGTAACAGTGCAGGCAACGAGATACTATGGGGCGCTAACACCATATTCAAGACAGCACGTACCGCAGGCGAGGCGGTAGATGGGAGCGAGACAACCATCACTCTGAGTGGCGCGGCCTCAGGCCACATCGCAACCAATGACATCATCCTGATGAGCGGCTTGACTGATGGACAGGAAACCATGCTGGTCACAGGCACGTCAGGCTCAGATATAACCGTGGTACGTGGCTATGGTTCCAGTGCCACCACCCATGACAGCGGAGCTATCATCAGCCTGTACCAACCGCATGTAATCAAGAGTTCATCAGACCCAAGCAATACAGGGTCATGGTCTACCGCTGTGGAAATAGGTACTGATGACTCACCTATCACAGGCATAGTGGTGGACGGTGATACAGACACGATACTCGTGACCAAGACCGACGGTATCTACAGTTATACCACTGACGGACAGGTACGCAATCTCACTACACTTTTCCGCCAGTTCGGACACACCGATAACTTCCGTGGTGCATACGTGTGGAACGGTCACATCCTGTTGCCGCTTGGCGGCGGTGGGTTACTCGACTTCAACTACGCTAACGCTACGGTCAGGGACGTAAGCCTGAGCAAGCTGGCCCCAGAACAGACAGCCCTTCACGGCCCAGTCATTGCGATGCACGGTGACCCGACCCATCTCTTTGCCCTCATCAAAGACTCAAGCGCCAACTACTACTACGCCATGCAAGCTAACGAGGTCGAGCATGAGGGTAGCATGGAGTTCAGGTGGCACGTCCTTGCCAAGCTGGGAGCAGGCGGTACGCTGTACCCATCACGAGCCAACCTCATGGTGGACACATCACGGAGTGACAGACGTAGGTTGTGGATAGGATACGAGGAAAACTCTGTGTCTTCCATGCCCTATTACTTCGCCTTCGGTGACACAGGCAACGACGAGGACGATGGGTACACGAATGACACCGATGCCTATGCCGATACGGTGAAGTGGGACGCCAACCTGCCAAGGGTGAGCAAGCGGTATGAGTCCATAGAACTAGAGACACGTAACCTTGGCGCTGGTGGTCGGCAGATAACGGTGCAGTACAAGCTCGACAACGCTGACGCCTGGACTACACTCGACACCGTGACTGAGAGTCCGATACAGACCCTGAACTTCCCACTGGGTACGACAGGCAAGACGCTGGAGCTACGGCTCACGCCAGCCCTTACGTCAGTGGGCACAACACCAGCGGAACTACACTCGTTCAGGCTCAAGGCACAGCTACGCCCTGACGCTACCAAACTGTACCCACTCACTGTATACTTGGCGGGTAAACAACAGACGTTGAACGGTAGCATCAGCGGTAACCCGAAGGCCGACCTGAAACAGTTACGCGCATGGGACGATGCGCCTGCTGATTTGATATTCGGTACACCCGACAAGCAAGACGCTAAGTCTGTCATCTTCATGCCTGGTTCCTTGAAGGAACAAGAGGCACACCACGAACACAGCCGTGTTGCAGAATACTACGTCACGTTCACATTAGCGGAGGTCTGATATGCCAACAGTAAGAGGAAGAAGATACCCATACACCCCAGGCGGTATGCGTGCCGCACGAGCCGCCGCCGCTACTACACCAGCCCGACGCCGACGCCGACCAGCGATGGGTGCGGCCCGACCTGCACCTGCCGCACGCCCAATGCGCCGACCAATGCGCCGACGCTACGCTTAATGCCTTACCGTGTAAGCAAGTCAGGCGGCAAGTACAAGGTGACATCGCCTCACGGTACGAAAGCTAAGGGCACGACCAAGGCCAAGGCTAAACGTCAGGCTAATTTGTTGCGTGCCGTGAAGCATGGTTGGAAACCCTCACGGTCTTGAGGTACTTCGATGACAAGGCGGTAGACCCGCCCAAGCGAAGGACGAATGATAGGAAAGATAAGACCCCAGATATTCATGGCCCTGTTCATGCTAGCCCTGATAACAGGGTATGCGATATTTGCAGGGATGGTGGAGATTGCAACAGGCACGATAGGCGGGATGGTTGCACTGGGGATGAAAGTTCTTGAGAATGATTAGCGTGACCTAGGTCACAGTTATCACTGTCTCTGACTGCGGGGCTTCGTGCCAACTGTACTGGAACATGACGTGAAACCTACTGTCATCTACCAGCACACCAGCTATCACAAGGGCATCTATGTATGGCTTAGTCCTGGCCGCAAAGTTATCTGTATCCCTGCGCCTCTTATCTTTGACACCCCATGAAACAGAAATGGTCACCCCTGTTAAAGGCTGACCATTCCATCCCTGTTCTTTTACCAAGGCAATCACATCATTGTGTGCCTGTGTCCCTGCCTTACCCCGCGCCGACCAGTGTCCTCGCCAGTTGGGGCTGAACTCTGCTGGGGGCAACGAAGGTATAGTTACTTTGAATGGCACGTAGCTTGCTCACTTCTTTATCTATAACCGTGGTCGCAGTCCTGCTGATAGCGTCATCAGGGAAGCGGTGTTTAAGTTCGGCGTCGATAAACTTTGCTATCATTGTATCATCCACCCACTTAGGTAGCACATCGAGGTGACCTTCCAGTGACTGTATCTCTAGCATCTGAATCAAGTCCACGTACCTGCGTGTCTTATGGATTGCCATGAACACACGGATATGTACTCTGTAATAGGGTGGGGCATGGGATGATATCAATGTATTGCTTCCGTTTATACGGGCCTTTGGTCGGGGCCACGCCCAGAATACAAGGTCAGTAGTCTCGACCCTGCGCTGTGGCGTGGAGTGTCCTTTCTCACTCATGCTGGCACTCCTGCTCTGTAATCTGTTGCGGTCAGGTACACCTGTTTGACCGTGCCTGTCTCATTATCGAACAGCCTTGATGCTATGCGGTCACCGAGTTTGTCCCTGATGGTAGGCTCGACCTCATTGGTAGCCACCACCATGAGCCTGTTGTTCCTGTACCTATCTTCGATGAGGTTGAACAGTTCTTGCTCCACCCATTCGCTGGGTTTCTCAGCGCCGATGTCATCGAGCAGTAGCAGGTCGGCCTTGTATGCGAGGGCCATGACAGAGCCTTCAGTCTCTACCTTGAAGGACTCCCGCAACTGTCTGAGCATGTTGGCTACGAGTTCGTACCTAACTGTGTACGGTCTACCGCCCTCGTGTTCCTGCTCCATGTATTGCCTGCCGATAGCCTCAAGCAAGTGGGTCTTGCCTGTCCCTGTCCCACCTATCAAGAGAAGGATGGACGGAGCATTGCCCACTGTATAGTCAACTGCTACCTCAAAGGCTTCTTCTGCACCTGCACGTTCCTTGAAGTTCTCAAAGGTGGCGTTGAGGCTGGAGCGTTCCTTCAGTCCACGTACCATCTGCGGCAGGTTGGCATCCCTACGCCTGCGTATCAGGTCGTAATGTTCTACGAGTTGCTTCTGTTGAGTAACGTAATCACACCGACAGAAGTCAGCCTGCCTTACGCCTACCATCTCCGCCTTCTCGACATCGAAGAACTTGTAGCCGTGGGCCGACAGGTACTCCTCTGTCATGGGGTGGTCACGCAACAGCTTTAGGCAACGGCCTTCGATTATCTCCCCTGTGTCTCGATGCACGAACGAGTACAGGATGTTCTGGCATTGCATGTCTGTTGTGATATGCCAGGCGTATTCGGGTATGCCTGCGTCCTTGAACCTCTCCTTGTATTGGGCAATCAATGCGAACGTCTTAGCTATAGGGTCTAGCCCTTCAGGTATCTTAGACATTGCGCCACCTTATAGGGGATTGCAACTTAAACTGCATGATTTTAATAGGCGATTGAAAATATACACGTTTCCAAGATGTACTAGACCTAAACCTGCTTGAGTCACCGTATCTGTGTTGCTTACAGAAGTAATCGCTGGGGCTATCTCCCATGCCTGAACTGCACGGTGCAAATTTAGTACGCCGTTTTACTTTTATCTTTACTGCCGCTCGACATCCGTCAACTGGGTCTTGAATCCTGTGCAACCTAGTCTCATCTCTATAAGGTCTGTACCACCTACGCCCATATGCTTTCTCATCTTCTATTTTGTCTTTTAATTCCTTTAAGGTTACCCTTTGTTCTTTAGGAATATCTATCCATAACATTACTGTGCTGGCGTAATGCTCTCTTACGTTGTCAGGAACCATTGCTCCACTCTCTCCTTATCTGGTTCGCTTCCTCTGAGTTAGGGTGTATGCCCTGCTTCTGGATGTATGCCTCTGCGCCATACCTATCTTTCTGTGACCTAGGTAACACTGGCGCAGGCTTGCCTCGTTCTTCTCTCCGTGCTTCTTCCATCCTCACCCAGTTCATGAACGTGGCATAGATAGACTTGTTCTTGTTCTTATATATCTCCCACATCTGGGCCAGGCTATGAGCCGTATCAGTAAGCACGCCTTCTTCATGGTTGCGTGCCCACTTGATGATGTTGTTGCGTTGATTGATGTCAGGTGTAACCGTATTCATCAATACTTGCAACCATTCAGGGTCATCGAACACTTCTAAAAGTGTGAGCGGCTCTGTTGTTGTTGTTTCACATGACGGTTCTATGACGGTTAATGGGGTGTCAGGCCTGATACCCAGGGGTAGCTCCTCTGATACCCTAGGGTCGCTCGCTGACATGGGGGGGTCGCTCTCTGATACCCCCTGGTCACGTATAGTCCCATCCATTATCACTGTGTACCCATTGGAAGAACTGCTACCGTCAGGTCGTTGCCTTGGTTTGACATTTAAGATACCCTGTTCTTCAAGGGATTGGACGTGACGTTGAACGGTGCTGTGTGCGACGCCACACTTTTTAGCAATGCCCTTGATGCCAGGCCAGGCATACCCCTCGTCGTCACAGTGGTCAGCGATAGCCATGAGGACGAGCTTCGTGAGGGGTGGGAGTTCCTGCTCCCACGCCCACGTCATTACCTTGATGCTCATGCTCTCTCCCTGCTTTTTGTATTTTCCGTATTGCTCGTTGTGCCCCTAGCAACAATGGGTCACGTGGGGTTTCGCCTATATCCTGTATGAAGCTAATGCAAGCGGATAGCACCGAATCGGTTTCCAATTTAGTCAGTGTGACTGTCACATGCTTGCTCATGTCACCATCCTCTCCACCTCAGCCTTCTCGTACTTGTTCAGCATCCTAGTGGTATCCATCTTAGTCTCAAAGATATCCCTGGTTATGAACCAACGATTCTTGGGGCTTTCTATCATACGGAATGCACCTGGCATCTTGCCTGTCTTGCACCATTTGTATGCTGTGGTCAGCGTGATGCCTAGTCGATGGGCCGCTTCAGATACGGTCATGGTTTCTTGTTCCAGCGCTTCCAGTACGGTCATGGTTTCCGTGGCTATATTGTCCATGCTTCCTCGCTTAGACGTCCTTGTAAGTTCAGTGCATCTACAAACGCATCATGGTATCCAGCAATGCTGTTGAGTTTGTGTACCTCGTACAGTTTGTCGGCGTCCCACTTATCAGGGCGTTCACGTGGTAGCTGTAAGACCCACGCTTCTGACACAGGGTCACCAGTCAGGTACTCAAGGGCATATGAGTAGGCGCTTATCTGCATGGCCGACTCGTTGAATACGCCACCTGTCTTGATGTCAACCACCACCAACTCATCAGTACCGATGCGCCGACACACAAGGTCGATGGTTCCTGCGTACTTGTATGCTGGGTGATAGACCATCAGTTCGCTGGCTATTATCTGTAAGTCATAGTCCCTGTTCCATGCCTGGAATCCTTCGACGATTGAGCTATACTCTGTACTCTCATCGAGGTCTGACTCCCATTTTTGATTGACATCATTCATAGCTATGCGTTCTATGATTTCATGTGCGTCTGTCCCGAAGTTGGTAGCTATGTCCATCGCTTCTTGTGGCCCAGACTTGGCTTCCTCATAGAGTTCGGTCTGCCATGTATTGTTCTTGTGCTTCCGCGCCCTCTCGTTCTTCAGCTTAGCCGATAGCTCAAGCCGTTCTTGTGCGCCAGGTTGCGCCATGATATCAATGGCCTTCTCGATTCCTTTGCGCTTGTAGTAATCAGGGATACCGAACTTGTTCACGATACCTGTTACGCTGGTCACTGAGGAGAAGTCGAACTGATAGCCCTCGACCTCGTAGTGTCTGCCACCCCTGGCCCCAGTGAATTGGGATACCCTGCGTCCACGGTACTCATCCATGAACTCGATGGTGTCTGCCTTTATCCTGTCCTGCTCATTGAACTGAACCTTTGATGGGACTATTACCTTATCCATATCTCTCTCCTTTTTTGCTAACGCTTCCCATTGCTGTGCAATCTGTTCAGGTGTCCGTGCCATTCCTCACCTTGTTACCTAGGTCACAACATCTTTATCTGTTGCGCCTTGTTCGGGTCATTCCAGTGCTGGTCAACCAATACCCACTGTCTGCCGTGTCCTCTGTTCATCTCAAATCCATGCTCTATCAAATCCTTGAGCGTTGCTTCCAATGTCTGTCCAGCGACAAGCCGTAAGCGGATACCCTTTGCATCTATCTGCACTAGCCTGTCGATGTGGCTCTTGTCCGTGGCCCATCCGCTGGGGCTGTGAAGTTTATGGATGGCTGGGTTGACCTTCTTCTCCAACCATCCGTTCTTCAGTTCCCCGACGACGGAGCCGTTATCCTTGCGGAACCTCTGGCTCTGGCTCTGGTTCGGGTTCATCATCTACCTCAAAGTCAATGTCAATGTCAGGTGGTGGTGCTGGCATGGTGACAAACAAGTGTGGATACTCTTTCTCCCTCTTATCAAGGTTGCACCACTGGTCTTGTTCGTCTTTATGGGCTGGCCCTGGCATCCGACCCGCCTGAAACCACTGAACATCATGGATTGGGCAGATTAAATAGGGGTCATTTCCACTGTCACCCGACCCAGAAGCCACCTCGCTTGGTTCGACCCCTTTAAATCGAGTCTCAGGACGATTCTCCTGTCGGCTAGGCGTGGGAACCCCTGCCTGAATCTCTCCTGTAGCTATATCTACAGCCTGAACCCTTGCGCCAGGGATTGTTTCGGCTTCCGACTCATCGAGCATCCCTAATCCAAGGATGGACAGGGTGACCCGACGCTTTGCCTTGGTCACTGTCTTCATCAGGGCATTGGCATGGGCCTCACCTTGCAGTCCCGATACTGATACCGCTCCGTCATCCGTATCCGTCTGTCCGTCTGGCATGGTTGCCATCGCTGTCACCACGTAGATGTTATCGACCATCTCTTTGTTGGTGATGACGATGGACACCTGATGCTTCGCCCGAAGCTGGTCGGTTGCGGCCTTCAGTGCATAGAGTTGTAGCCTGCCGTTCAGTTGTATGTAATCGAACGGCTTGGTCAGTGGGTTCAGGCCCAAGCTATTGCATACCGCCTGGTAGTAGTCCATCCTGTCTGATGGTGACAGCTTGGACAGGTCGCCCGATATGAGTACGTTCTCCAATGCCTTTGCTGATAGTTCTACCTCTGCCTTTTCTATAGTGGTTGTCATTCTTCCCACACTCCTCTTTCTTTTCTATCTAAGATAGATTCTTCCCTGTCGTTGTGACGTTTTATCTCCAGCAATATGAGTGACAATACTTGCCGTATGTCATCTAGGTTGTTGCTTATCTCCTCGCCGTGGGCATCCTTCATACTCTCTCCTTCCTGTTTCTAACATCATCATCTGCCATGTATGGAACATATGTCCATGTCATCCTTGCTCTGCACCAAAGTGTGCGTAGCTCCTCACTTTGGCTCATGGCTCCCTTGTGTCGGTGACCGCAAGACAAGCAGGCGGCTGGTCTAGCTGGGGATGGGTTCTCTTTTTGATACTTAGGAGTCAGCCTAATCCTGTCTTCCCTGGCTTCTCTGATATCTCTTTGTTCATCAGCTATTCTTTGCTTTTTATTTCTTTCCCACTCCATCCGTATCCTGTAATCAACCATGATTTCTCCTCACTTCATGTGTTTCTTGACTGTACATGCGGCGCAACACCAGTGTCCGAATGCCGATATCCACCCCCCTATTTTCCATGCCGCCCCCATGTTGCAGTGGATACAGCGCATTGTTGTTTTCATACCCTCTCCTTTGTCACCTAGGTCACAGTTATAGTAGTGGCGAGGGGTAAAGCCCCTGAGGTTACCAGTAAGCCTCCCCTCATTATCGTCCTTGTCTGCCCATAGGTTCACTCAAACGCTACCTCGGGGTAGGGGCAGGGCGGTTCCCCGTGGGAGGACGAACCACTACTTGCTATGCCTTACTATATTCTAGCATATCTTGCTATGGCTGTCAAGCCTTTGAGGTCATCTCTTTATGGGGCCAGGCCACGCCATGCTTGGTTGATAGGGTGGGAACCCTGAGGCAGTAGGCGCATGTGCCGAACCACCTGCCGTCCACCTTGTGCATGTTCATCATGGTCTTGCCTGTGCCAAAGCACCGCTTCCACTTACCTTTAGCTGATTCTGGTTTACCTACCTCATTGATTGTATGTATCTCAGTAAACAATTTATCCCATAGGTCTTTGAGTAATAGCCATCGTAATATCTTTTGCATTCTCTCTCCTAATCTTTACGCCCATAGTATCTGACCACTGCCAGGCATCCGCAGTCTTCGGGTGTATGGTCTGGCCCCTGTACTATCTCCTGCTTCAGCCGACTGCCCTTGCTTGTGTGGTCACAGGTTATCTCGCCTTGACCTACGTTGCGTGGCCCCATGTGAGAGGTTCCGTACTTGCCTCGTGTTGTACGTGCTACGTTATAGACGAGTGTGGTCAGTGAGCAGTTACCTTTCCTTGTGCAAGGGAACTGTTCCGAATGGGGTATCTTGATTCCCTGCCCTTCTTCCAGGGCTAGTATCGCCTGGTACTCTGGTGTATCTATACGAGACAGCCGACCCAGTACCTTATCGACGCTCTCGAACTCCGTGATGCTGATGGGTTTTATCATTCCTTCTCCTCGTTGTTACCTAGGTCACACTTATGGGTTGGGTATTAGCTTCTCATCCATGTCTCCTTCATACGAATGTGTCTTCGGTATGTAGAGTTCGTTCTTTAATCCACGCTGATGGGCGGGAACCCACTCGACTGAATACTTATACGAACCATCCCTTAGCTTGTGCTTGCCGTTGCGTAGGTGGCCTCGCACATCGTATCGGTAGCCGTGTTTGGATTTGGGTGCGTCACCTGAGCGTGATGCGTTCTCGTATTTCTTACGCAGGGTAGGCTCGACCCTCACTATCTGCCAGGGTTCAGGTATAACTTCTCCTTTCTGTTCCGCTCGTGCCATGCGTCGGCGCTCGTGTCGTGGCAGTGGTTCCTCTACTATCTCGATGCCCTTGGCTACGGTATAGAGCATGACCCATGAGAAGAACTCAGTGTACTTATTGATGATGCGTTCCCAGTATCCAGCGTACCTGCCAGGTATATTCCGTGGGCCTCGCGTGGTGGTTGGGTCATTTGTGCCCACGTTAATCCATACATTGTCTTCCCACCTCTTGTCTTCTGGCTTTCCCTCGCCCATGTATCGTTGTTTATCTTTTGATAGTTGCTCACGCCACCGCTCCCAATATAGTTCGGGGAATATGCTTGGGTCTTCAGGGCATACTCCTTCTTGTGTGTTCACGTATCTGGTGATTGCACTGCCTAGCGTCATGGACATGGTGAAGTTGCGGTCACATACCTCAGTGGTTACAGGGTTCCTGAATATGAAGCTCAATAATCCTGCCTCAAATTGTGCATATGTCTTTGGTGGCATGTGGTCATCGAACAGGATGCCCGACGTGGCAAGAGCAGTCTCGTATATCCCAGGTATGCGGTCTGTATCAAGGTCTTTCATCCATGTCTCTGGGTTCATAGCCCGATAGGTTATGGCTACCAACTCATCGTTAGCTGTCGTGCCGTCAGGCAAGGGCTGTTGTTCTCCTACTCTTACAGGTTTAGTGAACTCCATATAGAATCTCTTGAATGGTGGGTGCAACAACTGCAACCGCTCCTCGTCTGGCCCTGCTGGTGCGTTGGCAAACTCTTGTGCCTGCTGTCCGTCCATCAGCAATCTCTTGAATAGTCCAGGCTCTGCTAGTTGCTTGCCTAGTTTTGACCAGAAATCCCACATCTGTTTGTGGTTCTCCTGCTCTGCTTCAGGCAATGACTGGAATGAGGCTCCGTTCAATGAAAAAATGTTGTTATATATAGGCGTATCAGGATTCTTGCTTAGTTGGTTTTTGCTTTTCTCCGCATTGCCTGCGCGTTTGAGTATGTCATCGAGGAACCTGCCACCATAGTAGATACTGTCTCCGTTTACTGTGTAATCCTTGCCAGGTTCTAGTCGGGTGTGCGTGGGGCCATCGGGCACTGTAAGGGTGCTACCGATTGGATGTTCCTTAACGAAGCCTAATATTGCCACTCTATTACGTCCACTGCCGTCGGCTTCTTCGTCCGTGTCGGGTTGGGCAATGTTTGCGCCACGTATTATTGATGCAGGTAATGACTGGAACTCGTTGTTCAAGTCTTCGAACTGCTGAGGTATGCGGTCGATGTAATCCTGCGTGACCTTGAAGTCTCCTACCCTGCGTCCGTGTGGTGCTGTCGCATTCTCTTTGTATGCTTCCAGTACTCGTTCCTTTGTCTTCTCAGGTGACTGACCCTTGAGTTCCACTGCCCCGCCATGCCAACCACGACTAAATTTATTTCTTTTCTTCTTGCCCATCTCTCTCTCCTTGTGACCTAGGTCACGGCCTCTTGTATATGGTATGGATTGAACCCTTGCACTCACCGTTACATTCCTTGTGGCCGTGGTTGTCTATGAGTATTGAACCTTTGCCAGCTACTATCTTCTTAGTCATTGTATGCACCTGTTGGAGCCATGCCTTCCTCTCTTAGTTGGGCCATGATTGTGGCGTCCCTATACTCGATAGCCTGAGCCAGTACCTTCTCCCTATTGCCTTTGAATCCGTACTTGCTTTTCAGCATGGAGTAGCATGTCTTAGCTTTGGCCTTGGATGTGAGGCGCATACCTCTCATCTCTGCCTTGAGTCCTACGATTAGGTTGGCGAACTGGTATGCTTCCATACCAGCCTGCCCCGTGACCATGAAGCCACCTGATTCTGTCTGTTCTATAGGCATGTTAGTCAACTCCTAGGTCGGATGCTTCGTCGAGTGCTGAGATTAAGCCTTCGGGATTGAACCCATCGAGCGCTTCCTTCACGCTCTCTAATGACTCACGCCCTGATTCTAGTTGTCCCTTGACTCGCTCAAGTTCTTGTACTTTCTCCTCTATCTGCCCTTCTTTATATTCGGCGTCGTCCATTGCCTGCGTGAGTGCGCTAGTGATGCTGGCTACCTCATTGATTACATCTCTGATGTCCATGTCTCTCCTCTCTCCATTAGATGATTGTATTATACCATTGGTTGTCTCGGTTGTCAAGTCGTTAGTGTTCCAACGATTACGCCTGTGTCTTCTCACTGTCTCTCTCCTTCTGTGACCTAGGTTACACATATACCGCTCGTTCAGGTGGGCCTATGTCTGTTCCGTTGTCTTCGTAGTAGTCGCATGTCAGGTATTTCTTAGTTGCTACTGGATGCTCATTAAGCAGGTCGCATACTCCGATGGACATTGAGCTATCGCTAGGAGTGAAGGTGAAGTACACGCAACTCCAGCAAGATTTGATTGGTGCAGATGGTTCTTCTGGTTTGTCGTACTCTCGTTGGTTGGTCAGCCTGGGTATCCAGAACGGATGCCCGTGTCCTTTTACTGCTTCTTCTGTTGGTTTATGTTCAGCCCATATGCTAGTCGATGTTTGTTGCAATTCTTCGAAGGTCATCTCTCTCTCCTTATGTGTGACCTAGGTTACAGCCTGGTTGCGTGTGAGTGTGTCCAAGAATTGCTCAAGTTCTTCACGGTTTTCCTTGAATGCACGCTCCACAATCCAACGCGGTATCGAATCCTTTGCCGTAGGCACTAGGGTACTGGAATATAATCTGGCTTTTATCCCGCTTGCCCATGTCAGGTCGGTGTGTGGAGTATCATCGTCTACTGTATAGACCACTCCAAGTTGCGCTAGTCTTGAGAGTACCGAATATGTGTTTCGATTGTAATAGTGTGTTTGCTGGAAACTGGTCGGAAACTTTTTAACTATTGGTGGTAGTATGAAGTAGCTTGCTTCGCCCCATGTGAATACTCCTTGATTGTCACAGCTTTGTTTGAGTGCGGTTATCGCTGTCGCTATTCCTTTGTTGAATTTATCCATTCGACCTGTTGACGTAGGGTATCGGTAATCTTCCGCTAGTTGTAGTTTCGTGTGGTCACCTAATGCTTTATTCTTTTTTACTTCGCTAGTCATCATCTCTCTCCTATTAGGTGTGACCTAGGTCACACCACACTCCAGATTATATTGCGCTCCATGTCCATGACTGTTACGTTGCCGTGGTCTGATAGCTGGACTATCACGCTGTCATCTTCAAGTGTTATCTCTCCGTATGGATAGTCTTGGTGCATCGGCAGGCAATAGCTCGGTACGTTGTCCAAGTGTGGCGCTCCAGTTTGGTTGTATAGTGCCTCGTCCAGCCTGTTCATGTCAGGCCAGAATCCAAAGTCTGCACCGTCACCCTCAAGTGTGCCGAAGTATACGAATGGTGGGCAGGAATCCTCAAGCAAGAACCGTAATTCGTCCAGCGTTTCTTGTGCTTGCTCGTCATCTACTATTGCGTCAGGGTCTAGGTATATGCGTGCTGTTGAGACTGCCTTGGTTGACATGTCTCCGCATCGTGCCTCTGCTTCGCTTGCGAATGCTTCCAATAAATCCAGTGTCCTGAGTGTGCCTGTACTGATTGAGCCTAGTTGAAACTGTGCCATGATATGTACCTCATTTTGATTTAGTGTGACCTAGGTTACAGTCTATGTGCGTCTCATTTCTGGCATTGGTGTAGCTAGTTCGCCTGTCCCAAAGGCAACCGTCCAACTGCGTGTGAACTCATGGTCAAGCCCTCGGTATGCTACGTATAGCTTGTGTTTCTTTTGGTATACGTGGAAGCCTAGTCCGTATGCCTGTGATACCTCATTCATCCTGCGTCTGGTCGTGACTGTGTTATAACCGCCTGTGTCTAGTGATATATTCTCAATGAATCCGCCTACCTGTTTGAACTTCACTATGTCTGTGCTGTGTAGTGTGACTATCGTTACTTCTCCGCCTTTTGTCTGAGGTATTCGTTCAACCTGTGTGTTGTTGGTAGTTATGCCTAGATTTTTAATCTCGTATTGTTTCAACATGATGCTAACCTCTTTTTAATTTATTTGTTGTGACCTAGGTCACACTATCTGTCTAGTTTCTTGGACAATTCGTAGATTATATCTGTCGTGTCGTTCATATCGTCACCTCTTTTTAATCTATCCCTATTATATGCTTGGTTGTCTTGGTTGTCAAGCTGTTAGTATCTTGTGTGTTGTGAGCTAGCTCACAGTCTATCTATCTCCGCATCTCCAGCATTTCACAGGCAGTCCATCTTTCATCATGTGATTGTGCATTGGGCAGAAATCTAATGGCATGTCTTTGAAGCCGTCCAGTAATTCTGCTTGATTTCTGCAGTGATTACCTTTGGAATCGAATTGACTGCACGTTTGCACTGGGAATACTCGCATGTATTTAGGATTGAAATGTTCCATGATGTAACCTCTTTTTAATCTTGTTTCTTGTGACCTAGGGCACAGCTTCCCATGCCCTAGGCTATGTTATCTGCTAGTCTCGTACTTGAAATTTAGCGTCACAAGCTGGACAGACTATCTCGGTGTCTTGTTCGATACGTGTTGTCATCGCACCGATTGACATTGTTATACTCTTTGGCGCATCGTTTCCGCCTGGACATTCACACTGTAGCGTAACCGATGATGATTTACTGGGAGCTTTGCTGGTCGGAACCTTAGCGATGTTGAATAATTCGACGCGAGGTTTTAATACTTCATCAACTAACTTTTTGAATTCCTCACCCTCACCAGTGTAAGCCCATCCTTTACTTTTATGGCGTAATGGCTGTCCATTCTCATCTTTGGCATATGCTGGTATGTCGAAAGTTAATCCCCATTCCTCGGCTGTCTCTTTAAATTTGCCATTATGAGCGCCACCTTTCGAGCAGTCCTGTACATCATGGTCATGGTTCTCAAGGTGTACCAATTCATGGGCTAAGGTTCCGCATATCTCGTAGATAGTGCCTGTTAAATGTTCCGCTTTAATGCTTATCTCGTGAATGGTTCCAACATTGCGGAACTTCTTTGCTTCCTCGCCTGTCTCTTTATCTCTTACTGTGTACTGCTCGCGCTTGGTTTCCAGCTTGCGAGATTCCAAGTCTACGTTAGCCCAGCTGTTAGCCATAAAGGAACCTAAGCAATTCCTGTCCTGTCCGCCAGACTCGATGATAATCATTACGTCTGGTCTGCCTG
>VTLG01012822.1_pt1 | contig 41833 bp, 60 predicted proteins | sample 4694571 | NCBI WGS metagenome assembly VTLG01 (sample SAMN12604809, study PRJNA352737) | marine metagenome | biome: ENVO:00000447; feature: ENVO:00000209|ENVO:00000569|ENVO:01000036; material: ENVO:00002151; isolation source: viral sequences binned using virsorter ...
AGGGATTTGTTCATACTTAAATTTTCCCCGACTCACCAAGGAGTAATGAGCCGGGGTTCAGCGGCGGTGTTGCCCAGTCTGTCCCTAAACCAGTGTTGCCGTCCTTTCTAAACGGCGGGTTATGGTTATTACTGACGCCGCTAAAATTATTCATCATCATCCTCATACTCGGTGCAGTCGGGGCAATGGTAGGCTGGCCCCGCGCCGCCAGAGTCCACGGTTAGGTAGCCGCGCCCTTTGCAATATGGGCAGGGCCGTTCGTGGTCGTCGTCGTAGTCGGTCATGCCAGAATTCTGGATTTCCAGATGCGCCGGGGCGTGGCGTGGTGGCTCACCACTTTGGAGGGCCGGAACCTATCGGTTGGCTCAATCCAGCCTTCGCGCTTGGCGATGACCATGATCGGCCCAATGGCCCGCTTGTCCTCAATTTCCTCGTCTGTCTCCAGATAGTCCCACACATCGTCCACAATGAACTCCGCGTGGAGCCGTGCGGTCTGGTGGACTGCGTTGAGTGCGGCCTCGTTCCATGCCGCTTTCGTACCGTCGTGTATCTGCGCCATCGCGGCATCGCGGGCCGCTTGGCCTGTCATTTCCATTATCATTTTGTGTATGCTTTCGCTTCGTATGCCTCTGCCGCAACTGGACAACCCTTTATCCAGTCTGGAGTGCGGCACATTAGATTCTGAATCTCGGCGCGAGCCTTAAAATCCTCCTCATCCACCTCCACAATGATCTCATCATGCACCGTCCAAAGTACCTCGAACCCGGCCCGCACGATGGCATAATAATGTTCAGCAAAAATGTCGCGGGCCGTGGCTTGCACCACATTCTCGGCCAGCTTCCCGCCATACCAGTGTCGTGGAGTCGCGCCTCTTGTGATCGACGCAAACCACTGGTCGTTTTTGTGCCGCACATTGAAGTAGCAAATGTGCCGCCCGCTCGGCAGTTCGTGGTAGTGGTTGGAATCCATGTCGGCCTTGAACTCGCGCTCCCGCAGCTTCCAATATTCGGTGATTTCCTTGTTGGTGCGGCGATAGTCCTTCACCACCTTTTCAGCCTCGTCACTGGATAGCGTCACGCCCCAATTATCTGCAATTTGCTTGAACCGTGCGGCCCCGCACCCATAGCCCAATCCAAGCACTCGGATTTTGGCGAGTTGGCGGGCCTGTTTGTCCACCTTGTCCAGTCCCATAGTTGCCAGTGCGTGGGCAGTGTAAATGTCCTCGCCTTTACGAACATAATCCAGCATCTCGATGTTGCCGGTGAGCCATGCCATGACGCGGGGTTCGATTTGGGCGAGGTCGCAGATGATAAATTTCTTGCCGGGGCGCGGAACGAACAGGCTGCGCGTGTCGATTCCAAAGCTCGCGCCCCGTGGAAGATTCTGCATATTGAGGCCGGTGTCGCCTGACCAACGGCCCGTGAGGGTTGCGCCAAAATACTTGAGGCCAAACGGCATTGTTTCATCGTCCCGCAACCGAGTGTTAATGGTCTGGAACAGTCGGAGTAGCCGGTTGGATTTGCGCCAGTCGCGGAGTGCGGCCACTACTGGATATTGCTGGCCATGTTCAGCCTCCCATTCGGCACATTCTGGATCGTTTTGGTCGGTGCTGACAGGGGCCGGGATGCCTTCCTTCGCGCAATAAATTTTGAGTTGTTTAAGCGAGTTGATGGGTTCTTCGTCCTCGGCCCACGGAACCTTCTTCCCCGCCTCGGTTTTAATTTCATATAGCGTTTCAATTCCAGCCTCCAGTTTCGGCGCATCAATCTGTATGCCTCGTTGCCCGCTGGTCATGGTGTGGCGGGCTAAAATTCGTTCGTGGTATGGCCAGTATTTTTCGTAGGTGTTCCAGAGTTCGTGGCAATATATTGCGTCGTACCGGGCGTATTCGATGAGGGACTTGAGTTCAGTGTCGTCGAGATCAGAGGGGAGTTTCCCCTTCATGTTGTCGCGCACTGCCTTGTCTGGCTTCACGCCCAGCATCTGTTCAGCAAACCCTTTCAGCGATCTCGGACACTGGATATACACGCCGAGGTTGGCGGAACAGTCCCACAACGGGGTCAGGTCGCCGGGTATGTAGCCCATGCGTTGCGCGGCCTCAAACACGGTGGAATCAAACGCCGCATTGTGGGCTACAAAATGAACATCGGCTGGAAGTTTGCACCACGGCGCGTCTTGAGTGGGGCCGACATAATCAATGCCGTCACCGTGGAGAGCCACCATGTAGGGATCGAATTTCGGATGCCGACAGTAGGCGTCGGGGCCGAGTCCCTTCACGGTGCAGTCGGCGTCATAATATGTCTCGAAATCTATTGCGACCATTTCTCCTTGTTTGGATTGGGGTGGCGACGGCCAAGCAATAATCCGCCGCCACCCCTGCTTCACCCCTATGGTTCCACCCCGGCCCGTGACTAGCGGGCCAACTCTCTCGCCCAAGTGGCGAATTTTTCGTCGTTTTTGTCGCCAGTGGATAGCACTGGAACATGGAAACTATTTGTTCCCGATTTTTTGAGCGCGGAGGTTAGCCCCCAACTCCCGTATTCCAGCCCGGCGCGAAGGTTTAGTGCCGCCGCAGTTAGGATGGGTTTGGCTGCGGCCCGGTATGCGGAAATGCTTTGCAACGCCCAGCGAGCCAAGGCGTATTTTTTCCCATCGTATTCAAATGGGAAGTAGGCTTCGTCGTCGCCGCGTATAATCACGGTGCAAGTCAGCTTGGGATTCCATGTGGGTCTCTCGCCGTTTGCGCCCCAGTCCAGTGAGCCGCCCTGCTCGATCATGGCTTCCAATGTGTCGGCGGATTTCGCCGTTTCACCAGAGCCATATTCGGTGCGCTCGTAGTAGGATTTTTTGGCGTGGAGAACCGTTATCCAAACCGGGTCTTCCTTGGGTTTGGTGCGGTCATCGGTTCGCGCCCCGTAGAGGGCGTACTCTTGATTCAGCACCAGCGAGCCGGGTATAAATAATTCCCCCAACTCGCCCATTTTAGCGGCCAGTTTGAGCGACGGCACAACCATGTCACTCGTCTCGATGTTCCCCTCCACGCTGCCAGCCGCCGGTTGCGGGATGGCGACTGCCGTGGTGTTTTCAGCGTTGTCGCTGCCAGTCTTTTCCTTATTTTTGTTCGTACTCATTTCTGTTTTGTCAGGTATGTTTTATCCCGCCCACGCTCGACGAGTCCAAGATCGTTGAGGCCGTCGATTGTGGATGAGGCAAAGTCTTGTTTCTGGCCCCGTGGAGCCTGTTCCTTCAGTTTCTTTTCCAGCGTGGATATGCTCACGCTACACGCATCTAAAAATTCTTCTTGTGGCATGATCTCCTTGAGTGCGCCCCATGTGCCTACTACGTCCTTGATCTTGCGGTTGCCCTTGGTTTGCTTGAGTTCGTAGCCCGGTATCTCCACACCCTCCAGTCGCAGTTCCATTGCGGTGGCGCGGACATTCTTGGCCCATCGCTCCATCACTGCCGCCACATCCAACGCCCGCTGGAGTTGGGCGGGGTTGGTGAGTGCCGTGGTTTTCGCTGACTCTGGCAGGAGTAGCCCATCGTAATCTTCTGCAATTTCCATAGCTCGTTTTTGTAATTCGGGGCATCGGGATTTCGTCCCGCAAAATAGGCAGTTTTCAGAGTCGGGCCGGTACGGGCTGGAATCGTCCTCGGCTCGCTCGATGATGGTTTTGAGTTCATCAGTCCAGCCCATCGCCTCGTCGCGCTTGAATGTCGCGGTCTGTTCCAGTTCGTGTCGTGGCGTGAGAAATATGAACTCGGCAGCGGCGGCTTCTGGAAATTTGTGGAACGCGCCAAGCGTGTACGCCTTGGCTTGCATATTGTTTTTCGGATCATCCACCACCCATCGCCCAAACTTGTAGTCGATGAGGGTGATGTGGCTGCCGGTGAGCAACACAACATCGCTGGTTCCCCATGTGATGTCGGGAATTTCCAGCTTGCACTCGATGAAACTCTGGTCGGCCTGTCGCAGATGCGGCTCCACCTTCTTCATGCACCATCCTATGAGTGGGGCGTGTTCGTCTGACAGGTCTGGAAACCCGTACCCATTGACGGCCCCTTCCTTAACGGCAATGGCCCACTTCTCCATCACATCATGCAGCATGGTTCCCTCGTCGGCGGCAGTGGTGTCTCCGCTGGAATCGTTCGTCCAGTGCGGGCAGATTTTTTTATGCTTCAGTTGGGAGGGGGAGTGTTTGGCGTGTTGGTCTGGCATATTGCGTCTTTGATTTCGTTTAGTTTGTCGAAGGTAAGCCAGTAGCCCGGTATGCGAAACACGCTCCAGCCGAGGGCCGTGGCGGTGTTGTATTTTTCGCAATCCTTAATGTATCCGCTGGTGCTGGTGTGCCGGGATTTCCGCCCCACGCCTCCCTCCAGTTCGATTGCCGTTTTCGATTCCAGATGTGCGAAATCGAACCTCCATTTTCGTGTTGGATGAAATTGGTGTTCCTCCACCAGTGCCGGGCCTCCGAGTTCCCGCCACATGATTTCAAAACGCCGCTCCAGCACGGACTGTTTTCTCCCCATAAATTCATAGCAACAGTGCGGCTCCTATCCAGTAGATGAAAAACCACGCAATGGCCAAGACGGTCATGCCCATTATTTCCCAAATGGAAACCTCCTTCATACTGGCAGTTTTTTGATTTGCTCCAACACATCGGCGTTCTGGAACTCGTTGAGTCCAGCGGTCAGGGTTTTGCGGTAGTGTTCTGATAGCCGAATGCCGAGTAGCCGCGCTTGAGTCTTGGCCTTGTCGCGGGTTTCGTTGTCCAGTTTTACTAATACTCTGTGTGTGTTTTCGTTCATGGTACATGGGTGAGTCCTCACCCGGCTAAATAAAAAGGTGAGTCCCCACCTTGATAAATAAAAAGCATCATTGTCCCGCGCCTCTATCTGGCGGACTCTCCTTGATGGATGCGATGACTTCGTTTAAATCCAAAATATAAAGTTCAAGTTCGATTATTCTTTGAGTGATCTCCTTGTGGTTCGGGAACTCGGCGGCTTCGATTATCCGTTTGTTCCAGTTGTATCCGCAAAACAGGGCGGTTGCCAGAAGCGCAAGGTTCAGTCCACCCTGCCAGTTTATGAAAATGCACTGTCGTTTGATTGCGTTGGTTGTGTCGTGGTGTTTGTTTTCCAGTGCGGCGACTCCTTCAATGTGGGCTAATTCATCGTTTTTCATTTCTGTTTCGTAGTTTTTTGTCCCTTTCCTTGGCGATTTTAGCTAGAAAATCACCTAACTCCATGCCTTCGCGCTCCGCGATAGCTCGCAATGCTTGGATGTCCTTAATGTGCATCCATGTTCGGAGCCTCGCTTTGTCTGGATCGCGCTGATTTGGCACACGGCCCAAGGTGAGTCCTCACCAGAAGGAATGCAAGTTTTTTTTCGCATTTTTTTCGTCATTTAATTCAGGTTGAAATCCGCCGGTATCTGTTTTTTCCCGGTGTAGTGCCTGACCGTGACGCCGCCCTCGGAGTGTCGCCCTACTGCGGCGGCGACTTCCAGCCCGTATTTCTCCCGTATGGTGTGGAGGGTGTGGGCGCGGAGTTCGTGGAAGGTGTGGTCGGTCTTGAGTCCGCCCTCGTTCCTCAACCACTTGTCCAAATCCTTCATAAAATAGCCGCAGCGTTCGCCGCTCCAGCCGTTTTCGGGGAGGATGTATTCCTTGTCCTCGGTCAATTTATACCACCGCTGGAGGGCCGCATATATGGAGGGGTCGAGGGGAATGGCCGTGGGCCGCTTTCCCTTCTGATCTGCCGACATGACAATATGCGGCTGGCCCTTCTTCATCTGTATCCAGTCCCATTTGGCTCGCTGGATTTCCCCCCGGCGCAGCGTGGACTTCGCCAGCAAATATGCCGCATGAAAATCTGGCCGCACCTCGCTCAATTTCTCCACCTTCGCGTCCAACGCCTCCACCACCTCATCCTCCAGCGGCTCTTTCTCCACCACCACTGGAGTCTCGCCTTGTTCCAGCACGAAATCATCGAGGTTGCCGAGGTAGATGCCCGCGTCCTCGTACCGGGAGTGGAACGATTTCTTGAATATGGATTTCGCCTGTTTCAACACGGACTGGATGCTACGCAGTTTGCGTTGCCGTGCGTCCTCCCCTTGGCCCCGCACCAAGTCCAGTTCAAAGTCAATGAACTCGCGGACGAGTTTTCCAGTGAGCCGGGACATGGGGAAATTTTTCAGCGATTTGCGCCGCCCGATGATCTTCTTGAGCGCACCAATGTTTCCCTCAATCGTGCGCTCCTTCAACCCGTGGCGCATAGCGAGGATTCGATAGGTGCGAGTCACCAAGTCCGCGCTCGCGTGTGACGGTTCCTTCAACGCCTCTGGATCAACGCCGGTCAGCATATAATCAATCACGCCGAGTGCCATTGCAATGGCCCGCTCTGGATCGTCGGTGTGGAGGGAGGTGGATTTCCTCCACCCCTGTTTTTGAATCTTGATGTAGAAGGGGCCACCTAACCGTGGCCTGAACAGGGTGTAGTGCCTCCCCTTATACATGAAACGGATTTTGCCCTTGTCAGAATAGTAGAGGGGTAGGTCAGGTGTGTCCGCGTTGATTTCGTCAGTCATGTTGTCATTCCAGTATCCGAGTGGGGTGAATGGCACTCGGAACAAGTGTCCTGAAATGGAAACTACGAAATCAGACTCTAAAAAACAAGCAAAAAAATAAGCAAATGGTCGGGATGGCGAGATTCGAACTCGCGACCTCCTGACCCCCAGTGAGTGGCGGCATCAACGTAACCTACTTATTATCAACACCTTGCGGCGACTGTTTTTCGCCAGCCCCGTTCTTTAATATGTGCCACGCGGAAAAATATTTTTCGTACTTGGATGTGCCGCTGCCGTCCCCGGTGATCTTGATTCCAGAACTCACTTTCTCCATCGGCACGATGTAGTAGGCGTTGTGCATCAAACACACGAATATGCAGAAGTCGGCAACTCGACTGGCAAAATTTGTGAATCGGTAGCCAGCGGGTTTGCCATCGGTGACGACTGGAACTCTGGATGTTTTGATCTGAAGCCGCTGGTAGTAGTTTGGCGTGACTCCAGCGAGCAGATCGTAGCCGCTAACATCCACGCTAGGTTTGGCGACATAGAAACCCTGTTTGAGTAGCTCGGCCTCAACGAGCCGTTCGCCCACTCCGCCGATTATGACTGGATGTTCCACTATTCATTTCCAGTCAGTATTAAAAATCTTTTGCGGGCGAGCTTCATCAACTGGATTTTTCGTTCTTTCAAAGTCTCCAGTAATTTTTCTTTTTCTGAACTTGAAATATCGGAGCTTGCCTCAACCACCCTCATTCGCTGGTTGATCTTTTTAATCTTCGCGTCGGTTTCTTTGATGCGCGGCAAGATGCGACGAAGCGGTATAGCTTCTTCTGCATACTTGCGTAGTTTTTTAACCTCACCACTGGCTTTGTATGCCTTGATCTGGTCATCAGCTTGGTATGCCTCGCCGCGAAGTTTGTAATAGTTTTCTTGGTCGTAGTAGATTGTTTGTCCGCCGACAAATCGTTTCACTACTGGAAGTCGGCCCCACTCTCCGCTAAACAGATTCGACACACCGGCAAGGTCTTTGCCCATTGAGCCAAAGAAATGAGCAAACACATGGTCAATCACTTCTGGACTAACATCTGTTATTCCGCTGGAGCGCACGGTTGAGCCGCCAAACAGTTCATTCAGCTTGCGTGTAACTAACTTCGATGGCTCGGATACATTGCTAAAGTATTTTTGCGAACGCGGTTTTTCATATCGGTCATAGGGGTTATTGTCTGGAAATATGGGATCGTCTTTCCAGTCCTTGTTTGTGCCAATGGTTGTGAACGGATCAAGTATGTCTGGGGTTGCGGCCCGCAGAATCCCCTCCTTGGAGAATAAGTCGCTTGCACCGCCGATTGGATTAAATGCGTTCAGAACAGAACTTGTAGTGTTCCCAAGATTATCCCACACTGAAATTTCTCCACGCAGCATTCGGCTCATGTTCGTGCCAAAATAATGGAACACGTTGAATCCATACGGCATTGGGATTTTTAATCTCCCTTCCCCTAGCGGATTCATAATAATCATATTCCGCTCGCGTTCGTGTTCTGGAATTTTCTTGTAAAAAGTTTCGCCGTCTTCGTCTTCACCAGAAATCAAGTTATTGAATAAGTCTTGCGCCACCGCAAAGGCCGCAATCTGCGCTACCGTTTTCTGGACTTTCTTGCTGCTGATTGCTTGAGCCATGCGGTATGTTCCTTGAACTCCAGCATTGAAGAACAGGAACCAACTGTTTAAGGCACTCGACCACTCGCCCTTTCTGGAAAAATTGACCGTGATGTTTTTTGCTAGACTGGAGGCTTGCAGCTTGGATAGTCCAGCTTTTCTAGCGTTTGCATAAACAGACAGGCGCATGGTATTTTCCACGGCGGCGTTTATATCTCCAGCCCGCTGGCGCAATTTATCAAGAGCCGCTTTGGTTTTGCCGCGCTTGAATTTCTTGTCTAGGTCTTTCTTAAAGTGTTCAAAATCCTTTAACCCGAAAAACTCAATCTTGCCTCCTATTTCAGAGAACTCCTTGTAGTATTGGCCGTACTCTCCATCATAGGATTTTTTACCTTTCAACCCCACTTCCGCTTTCCACGTTGCTTTGAAGGCTTGCCGCGCTCCACGAATTATATTCGTGCGTAGTGCCTCGGCGTCTTCGGCCACGAGATTGATTTTGGCGGTTTGAAGGTCGCGCAAAAAGTTTGGAATAACAAAGCTAGGTGCAAGCTGTGTGTTGATGAGCGCAAGAAATCTGTTCCCTGCTCCGAGGGCTTGGATTATTGGGTTTAGCGAACCACTTCCAAGGTTATTTAAGTTGCTGGCCAAGTGTGGATTGGTTACTCGCAAATGGTGATCTTGCCCGGCTATCCGATATGTCACGGTTTGCGGTTGTTCAGCCAGTGTTGGTTTACCAGTTCTAAATACTACATCATTCTTATATTTATCAACCAATTCACCAAGAGTTGCAAAGGCTCGGTTGCGTTCTACTTGATTGATTGTGTTGTAGTATTGATAGAACACATTAGAAAGAATATCTACAACCTCTTTGCTACTTCCTTTACGGGCTTTGTGTCCCTTGAACACTCGGCTTTGCTTGACAGAATTGCCTTTGTTTAAGTGGTCGGCATGGACTTCCCGGTTCAAGGGGACGTAGTTTGAATAATAGGTGGATAGCCGGTCATAGTTGTCCTTGTCAATCAATCCTCCTTCATATTCCAAATCTAGTTTTGATTGAAGTAATGCGCGGATTTGTTTTTCTAGTTGTTGCAGTGCTGGAATCTGGCCTTTTTCTTGAAAGTCATCCAGCAAATCGGCAGCTTGTTTGTTCGTCATTCCGCTGCCGCCGTCTGGCATATCTTCATTTATTTGGGCAATCCTGTCGTTTGCCTCCTTTGCATGGCGAGCGTGGAGATACAAATGAATTTCATCTGGAGTTATATTGAGCCGCTTCATGTCGGCCAAGAACGGCTCCAACACTTTTTCATCCACTTGCTTCCTCAAGTACCCAACCCGGTCTTGCAAATGTTCCATTCGCAAGTAGGCGTTCATCGTGTCTGGAATTTTCTTTCCAGCCGCAATAGCCCGTTGGAGCATTTTCAAATCTACAAACCTATCCACCAAGCGACGAATTGTGGTTGCAGCTGTGGAGTCTCGGTCTTGGAGATTTAAGCGTTCGCGCAATGAAGTTATTTTTTCATCTACCGTTTCGCCTATTACCCGCATCGTTTCAGAAGCGCGGGTTTTAACCCCAACCCCGGTGAGTGCGTTTAATACGTCTTGCGAAATGTCCTTGGGGCCACGAGCTATTTTGGCAGTGGCATCTGCCCATGCTTGCTTCACGGCAGCATTGAGTTTCATGCCTATGCGCTTTGCAAATTCAGCGGCGGACTTGACTCCGTTGGCGGCGTGGTAGCCCGCCATCTTGACTAATGACTTGAAGGCTTTGTAGGTAGCAATGGGATCGACGCCCATGCCAACGCGGCCTCCGAGTTCTTTTACGGCTTCTTTGAACTCGGAAAGTAATTGTTGGCCTTTATCGACTTTGGGTTCTGGAGGGGCGACAGACACTTCCTTATTATCGGCACGAACCGAAACACTTTCCCCGTCCTCTGTGCGCCCGCTAATTAACCAACCATTGCTGCGTTCTACTGTAAATTCTGTGCCTTCCTTGGCTTGTCCTTCCAGCGTCGAAGCGGGCCATTCTTTCAACTCTCCACTTTTTGTTTGATACTGCTTTACGCCACCAACTCTAACTCTTGTGCCAACTGGAAGTTTTTCTGGAAAGCTGCCTTGCTCCCCTTGTTCTTTTCTAAAAGGGCGATATTGACCTTCTGTAAAAATCTCGCCATACCCGGCTCGATAAGGTTCGTCTGAAAGGGATTTAGTTACTTTTGGCTGTGCTTTTGTTTCCCCCCCAAAGATTTCCTCAATACCTTCACTGACGGTTCTGGCCGCTGGTGGTTCTGGTTTCGTTGTCGGCGTGAGTTCACGGGGAGCCTCTGGAACTGGCGCATCTACGTCAGGCTCACGGGGCTTCGTGTCGATAAAATCTTCTGCGGTTCTTCTAAAGCCTAACTTGCCGCCTTCTTGGGTAGTTCGCTTGCTGGATATGCGTTCATCGAACTTCGCTTCAATTTCCAGTGCTGCTCGCCTTCCGGCATCATTCTGGTTGCCAAGATCAATCACATTGCCGCGTTGGTCTAATAGCGCAGTTGGAACATTGCTGATTTCAGAAGGATCAACAATCTTTCCAGTGTCTACATCTATTATTGGCCCGCCCAATATCATTGGCGGCACTGCATCGGGGCCGGGCAGTCTCGGCATCGGGGTGTGCGGCAGTTGCCAATCAACCGGGCTATGCGGCAACAGCCCCGCTGGTTCTGCGGGGGCTGGAAGGGCGCGTTGCGTAGGTGGCGCAGTTCTGTCGGCCACATATTTATCCGCTCTGGATTTACGATATGCGCCAATAGTGTGTGCGCCCGCAAATGGCGCACCAATCAATGCCTCTGCCGTCATACTGCGAAGCATATTTTCCACAATATCGCCGCGTTCAACTCCTTGGCTCTCCGCATATACATCGCTGGCCACCGACTCCACGCCCCCAAGCACTGCGTCAAAGCCAACTTCTGTCGCTCCTTTAGCTACGGCAGTCCTAATTGGAGTGCTTGCTGGAGCAATGACTTTCCCAACTGGCACGGTTGCCGTGACTCCAGCTATTCCAGCCGATATAGCAGCGGCTTTGTTGGATGTATCGCGGGCCGTTTCGTATGCCTCGGCTGGATCAACGCCTTTTTGCCGAAGACTGTAATAATCATTTCTAAAAGTTGCGCCTTTAGATGTGACGCCAGCAATCGACGCAGCAGCAGCACCTCCAGCGATCACGCCGCCGACTGGAGTTGTTGTAACCGTGCCTACTGCCCCGGCTCCAAGTGTGCCGACAATGTTGGGTAAGACTTCTCCAGCTAGTCTGCCCGCGCCCCGCGCACTAAAAAAACTTGGGTCATCCTCTCCCGCTGGAAAATCCAGCCATTGCTGGTAGTCTTGTTCCAGCAAAGTTTTAGCGTCGTCGTGGTCGAGAGCGATTAGTGCGCTCCCAAGCGCGAAGTCTTCCTCGGTTTGAGCCATCCCTTCCGAGAAACTTTCTACAAACCCGCGTTCCTTTAGTTTTCGGGTGGCGGCTTCCTGTTCACGCTCAAACTGCGCGTGTCGTTTGTCCGATTTAATCTGCTCAATTTGTTCGCCAAAGGTTTCCCGAATCGCGGCTTCCATCTGCTCGCGAGTCATTCCATCTGGAAACTCTACGGTTCCAATTCCTTCAACCTCGACTTCTGGCATTATTTTGGCTCCACCCCACCTTCGATTGTAAACTTAAATCTGTTTTGAGTAGTTCGTTTTTGTTCTTCAAGTTTTTCTATTTCAGATTCAAGAGTGTCTATTAACTCTTGGTCTGTGGGAGTCATTGCGCCACCCGCTGCCTTCTTAATTTCGACAATATCTTTCTTACGAGACTCAATCTTTGCGTCCACCGCTTCTACTGCATCCAGTCTTCGATCAATCTCAAGGTCTTTGCTTCTAATTTTTGCCGCAGTTACGGTTGGCGATTCTCCTTTGTCATCCTTAACTTGTTGCGCCCAACCACTCTTGACGTTTTCTACGAACTTTTCGCCGTCTGGCAATGTGGTGACTTTCAAGTTGGATGTGAGAGGGGTTGGATAGGCTTCATTTATTCGCTCCATCAACGCTCCCGCATTACTTACTCCCATCTCTGGAACTCTCGACGCAAAGATTTCCAGTGCTTCAGCCCGCATTTCTTCTGGAGTTCGGTTTATTTTCCTAGAAGACATCATTGGCGGGCCAAAGGCACTTTGCGGAACATTTGGCTCCGCATATTCTTCAAATCGCACTGGAGATATTTCAGCTAATCGAGCTTCGGTTTCCAAATAAGCAGTGTCTTGCATTTTTTTCTCATCTTTTTCTGCAAGTTCGGCTGCGGATTTCGATATGCTTGCATTCGCTAACCTTCTTTGAACGTCTAGTTTCTCATCGCCCTGCTTTAATGTGGCTTCCCGATACTCTTGAGTAGCTTTCCGCTCCCGTTCCTTTACATCTTGTTCCTTGAACTTTTCAATGTCCTCGATTCTGGCGTTTATCGAATTTGTCGCAGATAAAAAATCCTCTACTGTGCCTTTGCCATCTTGAATTTTCTGCATCCGCTTACTGTCAACAGAATACATGACGACTTCGGGATCGGTTCGTGCGGTTAAATCTTCAAAAGTGGCTTGAGCAAGACCTAACTCTTTTTTGTTCTTCCGATACTTCTCAATCCCCTCGGCCAAACCCGCAATGCCCTTCGCATACTCATCCCCAATACTGCCCATCATCTGGACAATACCGGGCGCAATCGCCGGGCCACCCCGTCCTTGGTATTTGCTGAAATAATCTGACATATTATTAACCTCCTTTGCCGCCCCAAATCGATCCTATTGCTCCAAGCCCCGCGCCAATCATTGATGCACGGTTTCTTGCACTTGCAGTTCTCGCCGCCAACTGGCCTTGATAATTCTGGTTGTAAATATCTCCAGCATACTGGCTCTCTGGACTGAACATCTGACCAGCATTAAACCCGCCAGCCTGACCCAACACGCCGCCAGCCATCGCTGGAGACACGGAACTCGGCCTCCCTAGAATCGCCATGAACGGGTCTGCGCTGGTGGCCTTGTTCAAGCCAACCATTGACTGTGCGAATCCCTGCCTCTGCCGCCGCCGGGCGGATGCACCCTGCAACTGTGCCAAACTCTCTATTGCGGCGTCTCCAATGCCGTAGCCTAGTCCGCGAGCGGCTTGTCCAGCCCGCGTGGATTGCTGGAGTTCGCGCCTCTCCCATGCGCTCAAGTCGCCTCCAGCGGCCAGATCATCTTGGGCTTGTCGATTTAGCTCGGCCAGTAGTGCGGCCTGTTCTGGATTCGCGGCCTCCATCGCGGCCCGCGCCCGGCCACCGAGTTGTTCGATTGCCTCAATGTCGCCCTCGCGTTGCGCGGCCAACGTCTGCCTGTCCATTGCGGCCAGCCTCGGCTGCGTGGACTCGTATATGTCCAGCAGTTGTGGCGTGATTTGCTTCGCAATGTCTACGTCGAGTTGACTATATAGTGGTCGGTGTTTGGCTTCGGCGGCATATATGTCTGGGGCTAGGTCAACTTGGGCTTGAAGTGTGTCCCGCGTTTCTTGGCCGTAGTTTCGAGGAGGCGGGGCTTTAATTTTTGTTCCCATATCTATTTACCTTTCTTTCGTAATCTTTCCACTTGTAAATTTTCAATTTCGCCCCGCGCCTGTGCCAAGCGACATATTCCAGCTTGAACGGGGCGACCTCCAAGAATCGCTTGAGGGCGGATTTTCCCGCGCCAAGCCAGACAAACCATGTATCACAATCCTCAACCGGATAGGTGGTCTTGTGAGTGCATTCCTCTGCAACTTTCGCCTTCGGCATTGGGCGACCCAAGATGAACGCATCGTCGCCGCTCCAGACGTAGGCGTTGTGCAAGTGCCAGACCAAGTCCCCCTCGAATGTGTTTGTGTCTCCTGTTTCATAAGTTGCTTTAGCTTGTTGGATTGGCGTCATGCCATAATGGTCACTAAAAATTCATCCCCGGTAGGAACACTGGTCAAGTCCCATTCGATAGAAATGCGATTGTCGTCAACGCTTTTTGTCAAAGCCATAGCATCCAAATCAACAAATCCGTATGTGCCAGAGGCGGTGGATGTTCCAGCCACATCAATGATTGAAACTAGTACATACCGTGTATTCAAGCCGTGCGTGATTGTGGCTACTCCGTTTGCCGGTGTCCCAGTCCCGGTTCCGTTACTATACGCAACGCCGGTCTGTGCGCTTGCCCAAGTTATGGCAATCGTAAACTTATTGCTGGAGGCATTCGTGGTAGCCGCGTGGTCAGCATGAGCCGCAGCAACTATTTCGGTGGCGTAGTTGTTATCGTCAACCGTGTAGTCTTGCTGGCCTTTGCGGAAAACAAACCCCCGCTGGTCTGTCAGGAAATTAAACGCCGTGTCGATGTCCGCAGCATTGATCGTCGCGTTGTTGACAACCGTGGTCGCTCCATCGGCGGCGATTGAAATGTCGCCAGACAGATTCACCAAGCCCCAGTCACCATCCGCTTGGACAATCGGTATTTGGCCCACCGTCCCTTTCGGAAGGTTAGTCAAGTCCAGTCTCAAGTTCTTGCTCAACTTGGTCTTGCTAACTGCCCCTTGGGCGATGTCTTGGTTTTCGATCAATTCCCGTGGCCCTTTTTAGGGTGTACTCCGATAATGATGTCGTCGCCGCTTTCAGTATCGCCGCCAGTGTTTATTTCAAGAAAACACGCGGAACTACTCTTGACCTCGTTTGGAGTAGGCGTGGTGAAAGTTACTTTGCAACGGAAATACTTCGACATATAGGCGTTGCTTATCTTGGACAATGACAGGGTGGATTTTCCAGTGGCCACCGCGCTAGTGATTGCCACAACATCCAGACCATCCACGTTTCCAGCCGATACTGTGGTCGTGTCTGTGCTTGGGAAATTCCGCACATTGCTAACTTCCCACGCGAAGGTCAGGTCTGCCCCCTTGTTGCAAGTGACCACCAAATCCGTGGAGTCGCCCTCATCCACCAGTCGGATTCTTGGTAAATTCTGAACAATCTCCAGTTGGGCGTTTGCGCCGTCATAGGTGTTCTTTAGTCCAGCGATAAAAGCTGGATCGAATAGAGTATTGGCAGTTGCGCCAACAACCGGGGCAGTTTCAGTAGTTGATGAAAGACTAGCCATTATGCCGTGGCCGCAAACGCGCCAATCTGACTTCCGCTGAATGCCATCACCGACAGAACCGCGCTTTCCCCGTCAGGGATAGTGAAGGTCGGCGTGGCAGAACTATATTTCAACACTGACCAAGCCTTCGACCCCGATCCAGCGGCTAATGTTAGAGTTCGATCTGAACCAGAACCATTGGTGATGTATAAAATAGAAGTCTGGTATTCTCCAGAAGCCGGGTGGCCGGTTGGGGTGAGTGTGGAGTTGGCCGCGATGGCGAACGAATTAACTGGAAAACTTACATCCATGTTAAAGGTCGCCGCCGGGGTAATCACGTTCACCGTTCCAGTGTTGCAGAGGTTTCCGAGGGTGATCGACTTTAAATTATCTGAATCATCAGCATCTGCCACTAGAACCAAATCAGCACTGGCCGCAGAAGTTATGGTGGTTGCGCCCTTAACAATGTTGCTTGAACCAGTGGCCAACTTGGCGTGTGTGATAGTGGCGTCAGACGGCGTAATAACGCCCGCCGTGGTAATGGAGGCATTGCTGGATGGTGACACTGCCGCCAATTGCTTGTTGCTTCCAGAATCGTGTGCCGTGGTTGAACCAACCAGTATTTGTCCCTCCGTGACTGCCGCCAGTTTTTTAGGATGGATGGACGCATCGTTGGCTATGTTTGCGTCTCCCGCGCCTCCCCCTATGGATACGCCGGGACTGGCCGCGTTACGCAGCATGGCCCGCGTTACACCACTCCCGTCTGGAAAGGTCTCATTCGGTGTGACTGTTACAGTAAAACTCATCGTCTTTCAGTTATCATTGTTTTACCCGGCAACGCCGTTACGGCAGTTCCAACCACCTTTGCGCGTCCCAAGTTATTTGAAATTTTTAGTTGCATGAACCGGCCTCCCTTGTTGAAGCGCACTTTTTGAGTCGAAGACTGGTGCGCGTCAGGATCAAACCCACTCGTATTCACGTTGTCCAAGGTTATTGCCGTTGAAAAATCCGTGGAATAATCCTCCCGGTACGCCGTCATGTAATCGTCGCCCGCGTTGGTTTCCACATAGTCGGCCTTGTCAAAAGGCTGGTGATACTTGGTTCTGCTAAACCTTTTATCTGTCACCAGAGACTTGGTTTCCTCAACTCCATCAAGCAGTGCCACCACATCTATGCCGCCAGAACCTCCAACCACCCCATTCGTGGATACCGTCACGTTGGATTGCTGGAATCGTTTGAAATCCTCTGACCCACACTTATACCCGCGAGTGGTGACTTCATCTGAAATTTGCGTATGGGATATGTTCCGCGTGGATGTGTTTGTGGTGTCCACGGCTTCATCCACAAACCCCGAAATGTGCGGGTCGTCGTATAAGTTAAGCAACCCATCGGCCATGAAGAATAACCGCTTCGCGCCTTGGTACTTGAAGGTGACAAAATCCGTTAAGCCATCTATCTCGCCGGATTCATCATACCCACTCCATGCTTGGTTGCGGAAATCATACACCAAGATTTTGTTGTTTGTAGTCGAGCCATCCAGCGGGACGGCCAAATAATACTTGTTATTGTGCCAAGCGGCGGCGGCGTTGTGCGCGTAGGGCCAGTTAATCCTGTCAATCACCGACTGGATTGGTTCACTAATCGGCACATCCAGTCCTTGCATTTTGCCTGACTCACTTAACGACAGGCTAACCACGCCGCGCTGGTCACTCAAAAACCACACATCCCGGCCAACGGACACCACGGCCTTGGCGGACTTCAGCCCATACCCCCGGCTAATTTCGTCCAGAAAAATATCCGCCATGTTCCCGTATATGTTGCGAACCGCGTACACGCTGGATTCCTTAAAACACAAAATCGTGGAGGCATCGAATTTCCAGAGAGCCACCAATTTGTCCTCGCTCCCTTGGTTGATACGAAAACTGGACAAGACAGGTTGGTAGCGGGTGTAATTGAGGAAATCGCTCGCCGCCACCAAGTCCCGGCTGTGCGGGATCAAAAGGCGGTTCTGGAAAAACAGACCGTTATTCGCATTAGGAATTGCCTCCGTGCCGTCTGAATCGTTCTCGTCAATGTCCGTGTCACTGGAAGTTTGCGTGATGGCAACAAAACCAGTTTGAATGCTGGACATCTGGAGAGGAGCCAAATCCTCACCTCGAAACATTACAACCGTGTTGAAGCACTGGACGAACGTGCAGTCGTCCGAGTTGGCCAACCCGGTGTTCAAAGTCGTGATGGGGTTCCCCTCCCGCACCGCATACACCTTGTCGTTTATCGCAATCAACAACCAGTTGAAACCGCTTGGATCGTTAAAGGTTCCCACCCCTCGGACGTTGGTATATTTAATAAGCCCGATATTGGGTACAGTTCCGCTGTTTTTAAGGTTGGCCCACATCACCTTCTTGATGCCATTACGCGGCTCGGCCACCCCATTATTAAATCTTTTGTTTTTGGCGGACGAAACGTAGCCGACAGGTAGCTGGCCGGGTTCCAGCCGGGTGTTTACCCCGGTGAATCCAGCATCGCCATCTTGCATTTGTTCGACTATCGGCATCAGTCTCGTTCTATCTCATACTCCAGTTCTGCTACTTTCCTCAATGCTGCCTTCGTCCACGCTGGTGCGGAGTGTGCTGCCTTCGGGAATTGGGGGTGTGCGGTCAACTCCTTCACTCCATTGAGTTCCCTGACCGTCCCACACCCCGCCACCATCGCGAGCAGCAGCAATAGCGGCATCAATGTGATTGAGTTTCGCATTAAACCTCTCCTTCGCTCTCGCCTCCTTAACGCCATCTGATATTTTCAAAAAAAGCCGCTCCAGCGAGGGAACGGCTCGGAGCAACGCTATAATTGCGCTGACGATTCCCATTTAGCCGGTCTTCTTTTTTGCTGCCGCTTTCTTGACTGGAACAACCGTGCTTGCCGCTTCCGCTGCCGCTTCCGCCGAGTCTTGAGTCTTGGAAATGCCGTGCCTCAAGAATACCGCCAAACCGCTGGTCACGACCAACTGCATCATCTCGCCCAATTCCAATTCGCCAGTGAAGTAGCCGCCGATTGCGCCCACTATTGCTGCGATTGCCGTCCAGACTGTTTTACTCTTTAACATCTGCTCTCTCCGATTTGTCGATTGCACCAAGCTTGAGTTCCGCCGTTGTGTCACCGGCTTTCACCGTCAAACTTGGAAACGGCACATCCAGCGACAGGTACGGGATTTTTATGTTGACCCCCTCTGGAGAAATTCCCGCATCGGGCAACACCCCGGCTTTTGCCCCCAAGCAAAGTGACGGCAACGCCCAAGTGATTTTCTGTCCAAACAGCGTGACTGATGGTTTGGGCTTCCAGCCCGCCCCAAACAAGTCCCCTGCGTTAACGCTCGACGCTGAAACCAACAACGCCCCGATTAATACCAATTTCTTCTTCATCGTTTACCCTTATACAAATCTGAACATTTCTTCGCTATATACATCAGTGATACCAGCGAGATGAGGAACTTCAAAAAAATATCCATCTGCACCAACCAGTTTCCGATCCCCGTCACCGAGGCAATCGCAACCTTTAAATCATCCACCCAAGTCATCATCTTTTCCTGTTGAGCGGCATTAGTTTTGGATAGCTCACTGGCACGGCGCGAACCGAGTTGGTCGCCGCGCCAAAAAATCCACCACGCTCCTGTTCTGGATGCGCGGGATAGTATTCCGCTTCAAAACCTGTAATTCCTATGTCAACCTCCTTCAAATTAGCACATCCCGCTCCTACCCAAATTACAAACGCCGCTATACCAATAATTGCCATCAACCGCTTCATTCTTCCTGTCGGGGTTTCGGCGCACTCTTTGGCTTGATTCCCATACATTTATAGAGCGCACCTACCTCCACGCGAAGCATCGCGATTTCTTTTTCCATTTTTCGAGTTTCCTTGTCATGGCCGTTCAGTTTGTCAATCAGTTTGACAATTATCTCATACAGCGACTTGACCTCTCCAGAGAGATCGCGGAGAACGTAGAAGACAATCTTGTACCCAAAGATTCCTGCCGCAGCCGCAGCGACGACAGGGAATCCAAGGGTTTGTATAAGATTGGCCGTGTCCGTTCCCACATTTTACTTCGTCGCCTCAACCTTGATCTCTGGCTCTGCCTCCGCTTCTAAACTGGAAGTCAGCAACCCCATGAAATGATTCCTAGAACCATGCAACTGCTCCAAGCTGAAGCCGGTCTGTCGAATCTTGCCCTCAATGTCAGCAACATGATTCAGTAAGTTGATCTGTTCCTGTGAAAGATCACTCACTTTGTGTTCCTCGCCGTTAATAACGACAACCTGTTCTCGTTTTTCTTCTTCTTTTTTAGCCATAGCCAAAATTAACCCTCAAGCGTCTTCACCCTCGCGCTTAACTCTTGCACCGCCTTAATCAGCGGCATTACCAAGTTACCGTACTTCAGCGACAACTTGCCATTCGGTGACTCGTTCACCAGATCGAACTCCACACCCGCCTCGGTCATCGCCGTCTGCACATCCTGTGCTACCAAACCCAGCCGCACGGTGTCGTCATCGTCTGGCCGGTCATCTGCCGGGACTGTTACTGTCTCGTAAACGGCATCCGCAGCTTCGACAGCTTCACTCACTAGACGACGTTCTTTAATTTCCTCACGCGCTGGTTCCGCTGGCGTGACAATGATTGTCTCTGTCCACTCTGGCTTCGCCTCAACAACCACCCGTGTCTCGGTGCGTTCTGGAACTGCCTCGCGAACGCAGACGCGCTCGGTGACTTCTTCTTGTGCGGTCTGGACGACAAACGTCTCGCGCACCTCGTCCTGTGCCTCTTGGACGATGTACTCCTCCATCACCGGACACTTGTGGATGACCGGATCGCCATTGCCGTCAACACACGGCGAACCGTCCTCGTTGACAACTGGATGATCGTCGTACAGCGGAGTGCGTTCGATGCGAGTGACCGTCTCGGTTGAGACTTTGCGAACGTAAGTGTCGCCTTCGCCTTTTACCATCTCCACCTTCTCGACCTCCTCGGTCACTTCCTTCTCGTCGTGCTTGTGCCGCTCGCCTTTAACTTCTTCCCGCGCTTCTTGTGTCACCCGTTCCTCGGTGATCTCGTCACGCGCTTCTTGCACCACACGATCTTCGTACTCGGCTTCAACTGCCGGGATCGTCACTTCTTCCGTAACTTCCTCGACGGCGGGATGAACTTCCTCGCGAGTGACTTCCTCAATAGCCGGTCGCGCTTCTTGAACAACCACTTCTTCCCACACCTCGTCGGCAGCTTCTACGGCTGGAGTGACGAGTTCTTCGCGGGTTGCTTCTTTAAATCGCGCCTCTGAAATTTCGTCAGGGAAATCTGCGGGATTAACGTGCTTGTAGGTGACAGGTTGCAGCTTCTCGATAAGTGCCAAGCCGGTGTCATTATTTACAATATCACGCTTGATTCGCTTGTCGGAATCAACAGTCAAAGCTGACGCTGAATGAAGTCCGGCAGTTGCACTAGCATTACCCAGTCTAACCGTGTTCGCGCCTTCACCTACGGCGTCTGCGCCGATGACCACTTCGTTCTCTATACCAGTCGTGGCTGATGGGTGCGTGTTTGCGCCAAGATAAGTACCCTTGCGTACATCAGTTACGGCTGAAACACCAGAAGTGAAACGGCCAGCAGAATAACCAAGTGCGGTGTTGTAATCGCCGTCAACAATATCCAGTTCTTGTAACGCACCAAAACCAACTGCTGTGTTAAACGATTCCTCACTATCTGCTTCATACAACGCCCTGTATCCTACTGCCGTGTTGTCCTGACCGGCAGCAACCTTTTCCAACGCCTCACAACCCGATGCTGTGTTGGCTGCGCCTGTCGTGATTGTTTTGCCAGCTTGGAAACCAACCAGCGTATTATTGTTTCCGTTACCATCTGAAGTACCACCAAATACACCACTTCCACCAGCTAGAAAACCAACAGCCGTATTCTGTATGCCACCGTAATTACTACCAGCCGTTGCTTGTAAGTTAGTGAGTGCGTTGTAACCAATGGCTGTGTTCTTTGAACCGTCACGGTTCTGTGCATACAGCGCACTGTGACCAACCGCCACACAACCGTCTGCGTTGCTGTTTTCAGAACCCAGCGCACCCGCACCAATAGCCACCATAAAGTGTTCCCCACCTGTGGCATTGTCTAACGCATAATGTCCTATGGCAACGCAGTTGGTGTTGTCTGTTAAATTTAAACCAGCAGCTGTGCCTATCAACACGTTGCTACTACCTGTTGTCAGGTCTTCACCCGCCTGTGATCCCGCGATTACGTTTTCTTGTCCGGTTGTGATTGCATAGCCAGAATTAAAACCAAGTAGCGTGTTGTTACTGCCTTTGACATTACTACCACCATCCGTAGTGCCACCAAACACACCGTTTCCACCAGCGTAAAAACCCACGGCCGTGTTGCGTACCCCACCGAAATCCACACCGCTACCAAGATTAGTAAGTGCGTTGTAACCAATCGCCGTGTTTCTGGAAGCGTCACGATCCTGATCCATTAACGCACCTTCACCAATCGCCACACCACCATCTGAACCAGAAGATTCAGCACTTAACGCGTTCACGCCAATGGCAATGTTACTGTCTTCTCTGATACCGCTGGCACTTGTTCCATTAGCAGCGTCTAGTGCGCCATTGCCGATGGCGATGTTAGAAATTCCGTCTGTTAAATTTGCACCAGCCTCTCTACCAATTAACACATTGGAATGACCCCCAACAAGATCGTAGCCAGCTTCTTTGCCGATGCATATGTTGTCATTACCTGTTGCAATACCAGAACCCGCAGCCTTCTCACCAATGTAAACGCAGTTGTCAGCTTCTGTTGCATTAAGTCCAGCACTATGACCAATGGCTACGTTGCGACTGCCGGTAGTTGCATCCTCAAACGATTTGTAGCCTATGGCAACGTTGCTGCTTCCTGTTGGTGCAGTTGAACCGTCACCAGCAAGTGCTTCCTTACCAATAGCTACACTGTTTGCTACACCTGTGCCGTGCTTGAGTGCGCGCATACCCAACATCGTGTTGTCTGCGCCACTAACATTCATACCTGCTTCAAAACCCAAAGCAGTATTGTCGGCGGCTGTCGAAAGACTTGTTAAGGCATTGTAACCGATGGCGACGTTATCCGAACCGGAAGTGATTGCATCAAGCGCGTAGCTGCCCACGGCGACATTGTAGCCGCCAGTGTTTGTATAGAATACCGCAGCAACCGTGGTTGGATTAGAATTAGTGTCAGCGTGACTCAACGTGAACGATGTAACTGCACCCGCCGAATCAACTGCCGAAACATAAGTGCCTTCCCGAATACCCGTGCCACTCATCGACATACCCACGGCTATCGTCGAATCTGGTGCAGAAGATGGTTCTGCTGTTGTGGTTCCGTGAAACACACACGAAATGGTAGCAGCCCCACCGTTTAATGCTTGATAGCCAACCGCGATGTTATGATCGCCGTCCGCTTTGTTGTTAGCCGCAATACCCAAGTAGGTATTGTATTCGCTTCTTGCATTTGTAGAATAACCGGCCCTGTAACCAATGGCCGTGTTGTAATCATTGTCGGCGGAATATTTTAAAGCATCATATCCAATCGCCATTGTCCCCAACGCACTGGTCAGATTGCTTGCCGCACCACTGCCAACAGCCGTCGTGTTGCTTCCAGTGAATGCTGCGAGTGTGTTATAACCAAGTCCCGTGTTGTGGTCAGCACAATCCGCAGCTAACGCAGTACGTCCAACTGCCGTGTTGTAGTGACCGTCGATGGTTGCGCCCAAAGCATCTTTACCAACGGCTGTCAGACTGGACGAACTTGTAGCTGCATCAGCAGCACCACTACCGACTGCTGTGGCGTTGCTTCCTTCGAATGCGGTTAGTGCCTTGTAGCCAATCGCGGCATTATCGTTGCCGCAAGCTGCGGAAAGCGAATATGCACCTACCGTTGCATTTTGTTTGCCGCTTGTAGCACCATCCAAAGCGTAAGCACCAACGGCTGTGTTATCATCAGCAGCGAAATTATTTGCCGCGCCAAGTGCATCTTGACCTACCGCTGTATTTCTGACCATTCCGGCCACGCTTGCATCCAGCGCGTCTGTGCCGATTGCCGTGCTTGTCGTATCACCAATTAAACCGTGGCCAATGTCCAGCGAGCCGACTGTGATGCCACCACTAAATTTTGCTGCACCGACTACATCCAGCGGGACTGTTGGCGCAGCGATGTTGACACCCAGACGTATCGGATCACCCGCGCTGCCGCCTTCAACAAAGTAAATCCCCTCGCCAGCGTCTTGGTTGCTGTTGTCCCATTGCGTTACCGCACCAGCACCATCGGACTTGATGATGGGTTCGTTCTCTGTCGTAGTCCCTCCAGCTTTAATGCTGAACGGAGGGATAATTGTTGCACCCATGTTAAGTTCTCCTTTTTTTAACCAAATTCCACATGATGGTATCTTCCAGTAGTCGCCGCACAAACCGCAACCTCACCAGTATACCCATCAACACTAATCGACCCGCCCATACCGTCATCATTCGCGCCACCGCCGGGCAACGCATAATGCCAAGACGATGAGGTACATCCCGTCCCCAACTTGACATATATTTTGTTTGTTCCCGTGTTTGTGACCGAAAAAGATTTACGGTGCGGAGACGAATCCATCACCGTGACTGAATTGGTGTCTCCAAGGGCCACACTAGCCACCTGCGATGATATAATGTGCCTCGCACCCGTTACTGTTCTGACTTTACTCATAACTTTAGTATCCTATAAAATTCAACTTCTTAACTTGACCCTGCTGCCTATACACCTTATCGGATTCAACCGTTAAAAATGCCTCGGCGGTGCGGTCTTCCAAGGCCGCAATTTCGAGTTGGCCATTTGCCCGAAGGTAATCTGCATAAATCCCTCGTATGAGGTAGTTTTCAAAAATCTTTGGTATGCTAACCACCGTCCACTTGGATGTGTCAGTCGGGACTGTTCCAGCCCCGGCATCGGTGGTCATGTCGTAAAATTGTCCCGTGGTGATGCCATTTACCGTGGCGGAATAATACACTTGATTGTCCTCCGCATAATCCGTGGACGCATTATATGTGTCGCCAGTCAGGTTTGGCCGACTAATCTTGTATTCCACATAAACGGGCGTGTCGTTGTCCTGCAAAACAATCTGCTGCGCCGTTCCGGTGTCGTACAACGAATACCCAACTGGAATTGCGTTTGTGGTTGCGCGGGGGTCTTTCTGGTAAACTTGCAATATCATTCCCGCCTCTGGGTTAGTTGGATATGGAGCCGTGCTAATATCACTCGCCGTTGTAACGGTTGCGCTCGCCACCCGCACCAAGTCGGGCCACCGCTCCGTGTCCCACGCCACCGCCAATCTTTGATTAGCCAAGTCGCGGGCTTGCTTGAAAAAATGAGTGGGTAAACTGTCCCTATCCAGCCCAACAAGCTGTGCTGTGCCATAAAGAACATCGCTGAATTTAAGCGTTTGCATCTACCTCAACGCGCTCATTCGGCCCATAAACTTTTCGATATGTGACCCGCCCAACCGGCGTGTCGTAGTACCCAAGCGGCTTATTACTCCCATACCCCACTTGAGTCTTGCCACTAACAGAACTAACCCGGCTCTCTGGATTGTCTCTCAAATATTCCTTGATAAACTTCTTGTCGTTCCAGCAATCATACCCAAGGCGTTTGCCCCAATAATGATATGAAGTAGCCTCTATTCTAGCCCGGTGTTGGCCAATTCCAGAAGTGCGAGATTCATTTCGCGCCTCTCTTGCAACAACCTCGGATTGGTTGACCCGCGAAGCATTATGTTCACGGGCCAACCGTTTCCGAAGTGAATCCCCCACAAGGGAAGCCATTTCATCGCTTAAACCTTCGGGGGCGTACATATCTGATTAGGTAGCAGACACGCAATCGTAATACCCAAATGCCCTTGGGTTGTAAACTACAAGTGCGGCGACTGCCTCTATGAGCCTAGCCGGGCCTCCACCGTTGTCTTGCAATTCCTTAATCTGCGGCAATTTGCCGTAGCGAACCTCCACTTGGTCAAACGGAATAACGTATCCCTTGAAATTGACCGCAGTTCCACCCTCTGCAATGAAGGTCGAGGGATGTAGCCGCAAACGACCAAAATCACCCTCAAACACATCAATCACGTTGATGAATGCCTTTGCCGAAGACTCCGTGTTGAAAGTCTTGATAGCAAGACGGTCATCACTGCCGGTTGCAGATTGCGTGAACGATGTGAAGGTGCGCTTTAACGCAGTGCCACAAAGCAAATCGTAATCACGAATTGTTCCCGTGTTCTCGAAAAGCTGCTTTAGCATATTCTGAACATCTTCTTCGGCTACCTCATCCGCCTTGTTAACTGTCTTTGCGTTATTGCGGAAGTTTGTGTTAACAACAAGATCAGACCCACCACCGCCAGTGCCGGAAGCGTGAAGGAACGAACCCATCGACTTGGTTAAGTATGCGTTCGTTCCATTGTCAATCTGCGCGTCAGCATCATTCAAGAACGTGAGTTCCATATCGCGCTTGATCTCCACCAATTTCTTGGCGATACCGTTTGCAAGCTCCGATTTCACACCAGCAACGACTTGAATCTCGTTTGCCAAACTTGAAACACGAAACACGCGACGGAATATCTGCGCGTAGTTTTGCGCCAGCACACGATTCTTGGCCGGGTTGGTGAAACTCCCTGCGGAAGTCATGTCCACATCTGTCCCATCCACGGTTCCAGCCGCCGAGGGCGATTCGTATGCATCCATTTGCCAACTCATCAACACGTTGCCGGGCTTCTTCCCCTTTTTCGCCATACTGGTGAAAACGGTGGATTTTGCATCGACATTTGCGATAAGATTAGACAAATCCTCTCTGCCGCCAGACTGCCAAGTCTCGCCAGCATAACTTTTCTCTAAAAGAAGTGCCATTATATTATGTCTCCAAATCCAAACTATAAATAGTCTGTTTCTAATACTGCTGCCAAAGAATCCACATCACTATCAGAACCGAAGTTTTTCCTCGCGGAAACTGAACGGGCTTTAGATGCACCCGTTGTAGCAGGGGCCGCAGCCGGAGCGGCGGGTTGTTCTGGAGCCTTCTTGACTTCCTTCTTCGCCGCCGCCTTTTGCGTTGGGTTGTTCACCATCTCCCGATAAGCCTGTAAGCCTAGCTGGAATATGCTAACGTCAGCCTTCCAAGATGGGTGGTTCCGAATGTCTGGCCTGTTTCGGAGGATTTGCATTGCCTCTTGATAGCCTTCAGAACTCCGATCCTTCCAGTACGGGAACACTTGCTCCACTTGCTGCGCCACCGCAGTTTCTTCCTTCAAGTATTCCAGCCGATTCGGTAAGTGCCTTTTAATGGATTTTCGGGCATTCTTTTTAATTCCCCGAATTTCCTCGGCACTGTATTCGACTTCCTCGCCCTTTGAGTTTTTAACCACCGCGCCATCCGCATTATCCTCACACCACTCAAGCACTTCCTCGGCTTGATTCATTTCCCGCTCAACTTCTTGAGTCGATTTCAAATGACCGTATGGGTTCCCATCAACGGGCGGCAACGATGGAAGTTCCTCCTTGGCGTCTAGTTCAGTGCGTAAAGTCCGAATCTCTGCTTCCAGTTCGTCAACCCTGCCTTCTGCCTCGCGCCTCTTTGCCGTGAGCTTGTCAATCCGCTTGAACAAACCCTTGTTGGCCTTGTCCTTGTCGGATTGCTCATCGGCGTCTAAAGCCGGTTCAGCTTCCGCAGTTTCTTCTTCAGTCTGTGAAAGAGCATCTTCTTCAGCGTTAGCCTCATCCTCCAGCGGGCCACTCGGCTCACCTTCATCGGGAGGCTGTTCGCCTTCTGGTTTTTCGCCTTCCGAGGATTTTTCCTCGTCTGGAGCCGGTTCAGATTCCGGCTTGTCGTCCAACAGCGTTTCCAGTTGGGCGGCTAATCCGTCAGAGTCCAAAAGTTCCCCGACATTTGTTGTGGCTTCCGTTTGTGCCGCGCCACCCACGGCTTCGATTCCCTTATCGCTCATGCTTTTTTGTAGCCCGCAAGTTTGGCTGGCAGCGTTTTTGGGGAACGCAGAAACCCGCCCTTCTTGAACGCCTATAAGGAAGGTTTGGCAAAAAGTTTTTTTGTTTTAGGGCGGGTTTGGAGGGGTTTGGGAGGGTTTGGGTGGGTTTTTGAAAAAGGTTTTAGGAAAAGAAAAAGCCGCCCACCCCAAAGGATGGACGACTCCAACATGAACACATCAGTTGTAACTTTAGTTGAGCTTGGAAATGGCCGCTTCTCTTAACTCAACCAAATGATTCTTGAAATCCAGCAACGCATCTGCCCGGCCTGACTGGTGAATTCTAGCTTCTCCAGTCGTGTCCGCGCTAATGGCCGTCACCATCTCCACATCAATGGCAGCATCCAAGTTGTCCAGTATGGACTCCCACAAAGGATTCTCCCCTTCAAACTGAAACGCCACCAAGTTTTGCATCACGTTACTTGACTCACTCCTATGCGCCCGATCTGCGCGTTTTGTTGCTGCATCAATGACATTTGCAGATTCTTTGTGTAGTTCTCGAACAGTTGCCTGAACAACTCGTCGCCCTCCAGCGCGGCCTGTGCCTTCGGGTTGCGCCCAACAATCTCCTGTGCATATTGCATTTTGGTTTGAGCGGCTGGATCGTTCTCCGTGTAGGTGGCCTCGTTGCCCAGCATCATCTGACCAATCTGGCCCTTCACATCTTCGTACATCTTCTGCGAAGCCGGGGCTTGGTCAATCACAAGTTCCTCCGCAATGTCGGGACTAATCGCCCGCGTTATCATGCCAATTAACTTGTTCCGATCCAGTACTCCAGATACGTCCTGTGGCACAACATACTGCGCGATGTTTGAGAGTTTGCTGTTTACGAATTCAGTATCCAGTTCGCGCACATCGAATTTCAGCACGAAATCAAACTGGTACATATCCGACTCTGGAATGATGTTGGTTCCAGTGATGCGGGATATTTCTTCAGGCGACAAATACTGCAAACTCAACTGGAACATCTGCTGATACGCCTCTGTCCACACTGTTAACCAGTTATTCACAAGTCGCTGCTGCTTAATCTGCGTCTGCACGGGCGGCACTCCTTGATTCGCCCTGCCGAAATACTCATCGGCCTGACGCGACACGGCTTCAATCAAGTTAAACGCCGTGCTGGGTTGCCGGGCCGGGGGCCGCATGAACTCGTAGTCTCCAGCCTTCATCACCGGCAACTGCACCGCCGGGCCAACCTTGTTCGCCAGCCCCAACCGCTTGTTCACCATGATGGGCGGCAGCGTCTCGAAACTCGTCGAGTCGTAGATCGAATCTCGTTGAGTCTTGATTTCATCTTGCCATGTTCGACAGATTTCCGGCACTCCACGGCTCTCCGTGATGCGGCGTTTTAGTTTTTCCCGGCGATATTCCACGAATGGATACCGGCAGTGAACGTAGTCGAGAAGTTCGTGCTTCGCATGAATGTCCTCGCCGCCCTCGCCAGTCTGCGCTATCGGGCTGAATATCGTGTAATAAATACCCGGTATGTTGTTGTCATCCAGTTGGCGACTGTACGCATACACCACTTCAATCAAGTTATCCTGACGATCAACATGGTCAGTGGTGAGATCACTCAACTGCATACTGAAATCGTGGAACTCCGTTGACCTTCCAGCCGTCTTCACTGCGGCCTCAACCCAATCCTCGCTCCAGCCCTCATCCACAACCTTGGCCCGCAACTCCACCTCCGTCATAAACACTCGACGAAAGATCACCCGCGCCGATTGCAAATCCACGGTTTCGGGCGGCAGACTAATCTCCTCCCAAGGCTTCAATGCCACAACCGCCGGTTGATTCACCGCCAAGTAGGCTTGTGGAAGAATCGTTTCTCCAGTGTCACGCAGTTCCCGCACTGCCTTCCGCGCCTTGCGCTTTCCAAGACCGGGCGACTGCGCTTGCAAAATCTCCACAACCGCATCCTCCGAGTCAGGGTCTTGCACCATCTCTGGCAACGAGGCAAGTTCCTCGGATTGCTGGGCAATCGCCATTACATCCTGCATCGTCACCTTGCGCCCCTTCACCGCGCTCTTTTGTTCCCACCCAACAAACAACGCACTCCACCCATATTGCTGCCCGTACTGGGCCAGCAACTCGGCCTCGCGGTTTAGTGTGTGGTAGAGCTTCGTGTCGCGCTGCCACCGCATCATGTTACTCGCCACTCCAGCCGCTTGAGAATCCCCAATCTCGGTTCCCCCAATCTTCAGCGTGGCCCGACTAAACGAAGTGGTCAGCACATCCACCGTGTCGTTTATGATCTGGTCGGCCAACGGTATGCGTGTGTCGCTCGCGCCCTCCCAAGGAAAAGCCTCCTTCCCCTCTGGTAAACTCTCGCTGTGCTTTCGCCCATCCGTGGTTTGCCCCGTCCAGCGTGTGAATCTAATGTTGTCCACATCAGAAACTTTATCCAGCGATTCGCCATCGTGTAGGCTGCGACTGTATTCCGTCGCCAACTCCCGCACATCGGGCGTGTCCGCTGCCTTTGCTAGTTTATCAACTACCTCCATTTTTCTTTTCTCCCTTCAAATGTTTAATTAAGTCATCCCTATAATACCGTCGATGATTTCCCACCGTTCGATAAAGTCGTAGCGCATTCAGCTTCGCAAGCCGCGCAAGTTGTTTCTGGCTCAATCCAGTCAGCGTTGCCGCCTCGTCTGGACGCACCAATACTGGCAACTGAAACAAACCCATCAGTACGTCCCCACCTCGGTTCCAGCGAAGGTCTTGTCATTCACAAACATTGGTTCCATCACGGCCAAATACCTCAAAGTGTCAATCGGGTCTTTGCTCGCGCCCTTCTCCCCGTCGCGCCCCGTCCACTCTTGCAAGCTGTAAATCAAGTTGCCGCAGTCCCGGCTAATATAAAGCATCGGCTCATTAACCGCCGTGATGGGTTCGCTCTGGTCGTAGTTCAACCAGTCGTTGACGATGGTCAACCCGTTAGCCACCGATATTCCAGCGGCGGGTTCAAACCACATCGGGTCGTCGCCTTCCCCCAACAAGTCAATAATGCTTGTGCCGCCCTCGCGGCCCGCCGCCTGACTCGCTCCAGCGCGGGGATCAATATAGCGCACCTCGATGTCCTCGCCCTGCTCCAGTTCCTTTATTATTTCCTTAACTTCTGGAAGCCCTCGTCCAGCCCCCACGCTCTGCGCCGGGCCGGGCGCACCATCCGCCTTGTCACTCGCCACGGCCCACTCCCCATACTCATCCAGATTGGGCCACTCCCTATACACATACTTGCGCCCCATGTCGTCCACGCGAATCCAGAGACAAAACCAGTTGCGGTTCCACGCCGGGTCTACGGCCATGTAGTTTGTCCCCTCGCGGGGTACGAAGTCAGGGTCAATGATGTGCGACTCGCAAAACTTCGGAAACTGGTTTCCAGCAAGATTCTCCGCATACCCGTACGCCCGCAACTTAATCTGCACACTGTTCTCCCCGTTGAGGGTCTTGGTCATCTCCTCATACGGATTGTACGGATTCATGTCAGTGAAGAACCACATGAGCCGCGCTGCGGGTCGGCGGCACTGCGCCGTGTATGGCATGGTTCCAGCCGGGCAACCGGGAACATTCACCGTGTCAGGCAACAGCGGACTCGGCCTCGTCTCCAACACCCTATATCCAGACAAGTATTCCTTCACCGTGGGTGTGTAGCCGTCAACGGGCGTGAAGGTGATGAGGAGTCGTCCAGAAAGTTCGTGGCTCGTCGCCCGCGTCACCAACCTAAACCGCAACGTCTCAATCCACGGCAACGGCACAAGCTCATCACACCAAATCATATCCACCTCTCCACCCTCAATCACCCGCATCTCCTGTGAGTAATTCATAAACCAACATTGCGAGCCATTTGGGAGGACAAACGTGTTTTCAGTGAAGCCATTCTTCTGGCTGAAACTTACATTCTGTACGCGCCCCTTCTTAATGTTCTTCCACTCGGTTGGAATGTATTTGTAAACGAGTTGCTGCTGGTCGCGAATGCTGCTCTGCGCCGTCATTCCAAGCACCCACACTTTTGCGCCTTTCTTTGCCGTCATCATCTGCACGATGCGGCGGGCCGCGAACTCGGACTTTCCAGCCCGGTTGCCACCTTGGATTAGTAGCTCACTCGCGCCCTTCCAGAGTTCGTCCGCGTCCTTCCAGTTGTCGGGTTCAAAGCCGTAGCGGTAGGGGTCTTCCTTTTCCAGCGAGATGAGTTGTTCGCGCTGCTCCAGTGCGCGGGCCAGTTCGTCCAGCCCTTCCTCTCCACGATCCGCAAATTCTTGCATCCGCGCCTTTGAAGGCACGATAAGAACGGGGTGCGGTGTGGGAGTGAAGGACATTTATTTCCAGAGGTTCCGATTCAACAACATCCCAATCATGCCGTAGTTCGCAACGTCTTGATATGTGTCGGCAAGCGACTCGTTATTCACGCCATTCTCGCCACACATCTGTTTAAGTAAAATGTGTCGCATTCGGCTTACTTTGTCTTGGAGCCGCACTGCCACACCAATCTCTCCAGAAGCCGATATGTTTGTGCTGCCATAGTCTTGCTGCTTGTCATCAAACAACTTCATACATTCCAGCGCAACCTTCACAATCTCACGCCCCATGTCGGTCTTTAACTCCAATGATTCCGCAATTCTCGCGGCCAGTTCGTCTCTATTCATCATTTCCAAAAGTGTCGTCGTCCTCGTCCTCTGTTTCGCGCTCCTCCAGTGCTTCCTCCAGTGACCCCGAAGTGACATATTCGCAAGCCTCGGCCACCATGTCGGCTTTCACCAACTCCAGCGCACCAAGCATCTGCGGGTAGGTGAGATCAAACTCATCATAAAACCGCTGGATCGTGTCGTTCAGCGCGTCAATGAAGGCTTGAGTCTGGTCAGCGGGCGTCATCCGTGGATGTTAGTTCTTGTAAAATTGCGTCAGGAGTTATGCCGCTGCCCATTAGTTCCAAGTAATATCCAGCCCCGCCCTCTGGAGAAAAGAATTCTTCCAGCATCCCCACCTCCGAAGAACGCAAAAATCGCTGGCTGGCTTTTCTTATGTGTTTCTTTTTAGATGCCTTAAACGCACGATAATCCGAAACAGCCTTCTCCAGCACCGCACACGCCAGCCGCCTCACTCCTTCCTCATGCAGATCGTCCGCCGCAATCATATCCGCCCCCTTCGTTTAGGATGCCGCGCCACCGTCCAGCCGTTCCCGTTTGGCTTTATCGGTATTCGCATCTTCGGGACGTACATTCGCGAATCCTTGACTCGCACTAATATCTGCTTGCCGTCATCCAGCCGCGCTTCCACAAGGTTTTTGTTGGGGAAGTTACAGCGTTCAGTGGTGGCGAAAGTTTCCTTCGGCTTGTAGTCAGGCGGACGGTCGAGGCCAAGTTCTATGTAGAGAGCCGCGCTGCCGCCTTCCGTCCAGTGGATGGTCGGGCCGACTTTGTAGGTGTATTCGGGGTTTTCCTTGCGGAACTTAACGAGTTGAGTTCGCGGCACTCCAAGATATTCTGCTAGTTCTGCTTCCTTCATGGCCCTTTAATAAATTGTCACCAACCTGTGAACCGGCTCAAACGGATCAGACGCATCGTGACAATCAAAACAATTAACAAACAAATAGGTCTGCTTCCGATTATGCGGAAACCGCACCTCAACATACCCTTCCTTCCCCTCAAACAGCGACCAGTAGGGCCAGTCATATTTCTGCGCGTAAACAACAGGAACACCCACCGTGTTCAAGGACTCAATCGTTCTGGCGTTCGCCAAGCACGCGCCCCGCTGTCCAGCCACCTTTGCCCTTGCAAAACTTGTCGCTAATAACGAAACCAAAATTGAAATAATCGCTATGACAACCAACAACTCAATCAATGTCATCCCCATCGCATCTCTCATCTCCAGCCCTCCCAAGCATCGCCCTTTTTATGAAAATTTTTCTGACACTAAAACCCATTATGTATCCAGCGCGGCGGAATCTTGTTGACCCCCTCCCCCCCTCTTCGATTCTTTCTTTGATTCTTTCTCTGGAATTATGTCAATGATTCTTTGATCGTTGTTTGTTGTGTCTTGATCTGTCTTTTGTTGATCTGTTTCCCTTTGTTTACCAGTGTTTCCTTCTGTCTTATTGTCAGATAGTAAGCCATTCACGGCGGAATGATCAATGTGAAGATGCTTATGCTCAACCACTTGAGCCGAAAAGCCAGAGTGTTGGTTTATTTTGTCAGATAAAATCCCGATTCCAATGGGAATGCTGGCCACTGGTAGCTTTTCAATGCTGTTTTCTAGTTGGTTGACTAGCTTGTCATGGACTCTGGTTAAGTTTTCAACGGTCTTTTTTCGCCAACTTGGCAGATCATCGGCGTTTTCATATCTAATCCGCTCAACTGTCCCGTGAGCAACCCCAATTAGTGCCGCCGTTTCCCGAATGCCCTTGCCCTGTTTCAACGCTGACAAAATTTTTTTTTCTTTCTCAATCGGCGTCTTATTCTTTGGCGGGTTTCTATTCCCGCTGTTTTTATTCCCGGCCACTGTTTTTTATAAACCCTCCCGAACCCGCCCAAACCCGGCCAAACCCTCCCGAATCCGCCCCACCATACGCCCGGCGAACCGAAAAATTGAAAAAAAAATTCATTCACTTTGGCCAATGTTTTCGGGGGTGAAATGGGTTTGATTGAAAAAAAGTGAAAAATAAAAGTTGACACCTCGTTATTTTGTGAGACACTCTTTCCCGTAGCCGCGATTGGGCGGCTGAAAAATCAGTGAATATGAAAATAAAAAAAGCAAAACACAACGGCTTGGCAGTGGAAATTGACCAAGAGGGAGTCGCGGCAATCTACTACATGGACGGCGAAACAAAGGTCATGGAATACATGGACGGGGGCGGCTTGGTTAATATTAACGGGCAAGACTATCAAGTTTTTACAGCAATCAATCAAGTTGCCGAAACTGGAATCCTTTTAGCAATATGAAAAAACTCATTCACACCCTCACCGGCCAAACGCCTCTCTCATTCATCGGCCAAGCCATCGCGGCGGCGATTGTTTGGGGCGGGATTGGGATTATGATTTTGCTGTATCTAAACAGCCCAACAATTAGCGGGGAAAGGCTATTCTAATGAATACGAAAGAAAAAATTGAAAGCCTCGACGACTTTATCCGATCCGACTATTTCGCGGCTTGGGATGAATCCAACCGGGACAGCTTCGGCTATTCCCGATCCCCATTCAAACGGGATAGGTGCAACCGCATTTATGACGGGGCAGAACACGGGGCCGAAGGCTCAACACACGGGGAAATTATTACCGACTGGCGCGAAGCGTTTGGCGACTTCCAGCGGGATTTTGACTTGCCCGAAAAAATAATTAACACGATTGAGAAAGAAATTAACGATTGTGAAACGTGGCACGAAAAAAACGGGAGTCTTGAAACTCAATTAGGATAATGAAAACAAGATACTTAACAACGCCAGAGATCAACCAAATGGCCAAATATGCCGTGGCGAATTACGAATTTTCGTGTTCGTGGAAATCTGCCTTTTATTCGGCGGCTAGTTTCGCCGCTGATGAATTCGGCGTAAAAGCCACAAAAGCCCAAGCCGCAACGGCGGTGCAAATAGCCAAAACAATTTGGGAAGGTTATCGGATGGAAGCCGAGAAATTCAATAAACAGTAGCGCGGGCGGCTACGGCGTGTGCCTTCGCTTTGAGGGCATACGGTGTAGCCGCTGGCCGGGCGGGTTCAGTGAGAGACCAGCCCGCCGGGATTGAGCCCGGTAATGCCAGCGGCCAACAAAAGAAAAACAGAAACAGTGAGAAAAATGCAAACAATAAGCACAAAATACATGGGCGTGACTAATCATAGAGGGTCACGGATAAAAGCAATAACCAGCAGCAAAGGCGCGAGCGTAACGCTCAGTTACGATCACGCACTAAACAGTGACGAAAACCACAGAAAAGCGGCGGCGGCACTAAAAGCCAAAATTGACTGGAAAGGGCGCATGATCGGCGGACATACAGAGCCGGGTATGGTTTGGGTTTTTGATAATGAGAGGGCCGCAATATGAAAAGCAAACTGACAAAAAACCAAAAAAAGATTCTAAAAGTTCCAGAATCAAAACGGCACTCCGCCGACATTCACACGGTCACAATCCAATACGACGACCAATGCGGCAACGGTCACAACACTTTTTCGATCACGGCGGAAGGGCGGGATATGTTCGGGTGTTGTCACGATCAAGTTGCAAAGTATTTCCCACACTTGAAAAAATATCTCAAATGGCATTTGACCAGCAGTGATGGCCCTTTGCACTACATCAGCAACACACTTTTCCACGCCGGGGATCGTGATTGTTGGGGAGGGAAAAAAGGCGAAGTGCGATGGACAGAGTTTGGCCTAAAAGGAAAAAACGGACTTCCAGTTGTGGACAAAAACGGCAAAGCGGTAGCTTGGAAAAAAGAGGACGAGGCCCAAACCGTCGCGGCCCAAATGGGGGCCGAAGTTGTCGAAGTGCCTTGGCGTTTCCATGAAGGCAAAGAGCGCGACTTTGACGCAGCGCGGAGCAGCGCGGTTTGGCCAGAAGCAACCGACGAGCAACTAATGGCCGAACCCGAAGAACTCCGCAAAATGTTAGAAGCGAGGCACGGTAAATTGATGGAAGAATTCCGCGCCGACATGATCGAATTGGGTTTTGAGTATTGATCTCCCTTCAGCGGCTCCAAACGCGGGGCCGTTGATGGGAGGGCAAACGCCCTTTGAAAAACAGTGAGAAAAAATGAAAAACTACATACACAAAAACACACGCGAAGAATTCGCGAAACGAAAAAAAGAAACCGTGCGCGAAGCATACAGATGCAACCGCGAATGGATAGGAGAACAAAGGAAAAAAGACCCTTATTTCAGATCAAGCGACTATCAATTCGTGTACTTCACCGGAAACCACACGGCGGTTTGCGTGACCGACTCAAGCGAAGCGTCGGATATGTCAGACTGCCGCACCTACTACGACATGAAATTCCCAACTAAAAAAGACATCATCGGGGAAATAGAAATGGGCCTTAACCATGTCCAAGGGGATGTGGATTACGGGCGAGAGCCGTATGGGTTTGAAGTCATCCTAGACGCCGCGACCTATGCCTACGACTCACCAAGGGCAAAGCTGGAAGGCGAAGAAGCCGAACCAACAGGCGACTATTCAGCGGGCGTGATCTTGGCAACATTAACTGCCGAAGATGTGGCGCGAGAATTGAAAATAAAAGAAATCGAAGAAGCAAACCGGCTCACCCGAAAATTCTGCGCCGACCCATCCTTCGACGCCCTTTGCACACGCTACCCAACCCTGCGGCTCGACCCATACGAACCGCACTCAAGCGACTACCGGGACATGGCGAAGCTGCGTAAGTTATACAAGAAAAGAACCGGCAAACCCGCGTTCCAGTGATTGATCTCCCTTCGGCGGCTTCCAAAGCGGGGGCCGTCGATGGGAGGGCAAACGCCCTTTGAAAAACAGTGAGAAAAAATGAAACATATAATATATAAACACGAACCAACAAAAGAAAACCCCGAAATCCTCGGTTGGTTTTTAGACAACGAAGCACACGAATGCCCAAAAGACAAAGTCACCGGCCATGTCGTTTTTCAAATAGAAATAGACGGCACAGCAAGAGTGGTAGGCGACTATCGATACCCCTTGGAGCGGGAACTAATGGACTGCGAAGTTAAGGGAAAACTGCATCCAGCGGGCGGCGTAAAGTTTCTGCTCTCATGGGGGCAAAGCTATTTCGAGGCGCGAGTCGCTGATATTGACCATATACTTGAGTTTGTAAACGACGAAGGAAAGCGAGAAGGCTTTATGATTAAAATGAAAATCTTTAAAGGGAAGGCTAAATGAATTGATTCCCCTTCGGCGGCTTCGCTTTGAGGCCGTCGATGGGGGCGCAATCCAGCGGCCCGATTTAATCAGTGATAAAAATGAAAAATAAAACATCGAAAACAAAAAAGACAAACAAACACAAAGCCGCCGATAGGCTGAACTTGATTAGGCAAGCCAAGGGCGCGGTTAAAATAATAGGAGAAATAGAGGATAGCTGGACAGAAATTACAGACTGCTATATGTCGGACATCCAAAAACTGTTCCAGAGGAGAAGCGACTTGCGTTGGGCAGTAACCCGTTTCAAAGAAGAATATGTGAGCGATAAATACATATCGGGAGCAACCCATTCGGGGGTTTACGAAAGAGAACAGGAGGAAGAAGCATGAAAAAATTCAAAGTAGAAATCGAAACTTGGATTCAGAAAAAATGCACCGTCGAACTTGAGGCTGAAAGCGACGATGCTATTCACGAAAATGTTTCAGAAATACTAGAGGCCAACAGCATGGAAGAAGGCGGCTTGCCTTGGGAATACGAGGAAGATGGAATAGAAGCCACTCGCGTTGTGGAAATTGAAGAAGATCAAGAAGAACAGGAGGAAGAAGCATGAAAAGACCAAGTAGAATTAGCCCGGTTGAGAAATTCCAAGGAGAATGGGGGTTTGTTTACTTCCCAAAAATAGGCGAACCAATCTGGCGCGGCGGGTACAAAACCCGAAAATTAGCCAGAATTGGACAGCGGATAGCTAAAAGTCAGGAGGTGGAGGCATGAAGCCCCTCCTTTTCGCCTCCACAATGGCCCTCTGCGCCCTTTTTTGGGCGCGGGTGGGGTCTCACCCTACCCCAACCACTGAAAAGGCCGTAGAACGCAAATGCGTGGCCTCATGGTACGGGGACAAATACCGGGGCAAACTCATGGCCAACGGCCAGCCCTTCGATCCAGCGGCCCTAACGGTGGCTCACAAGACGCTCCCATTCGGAACGCGGGTGCGGTTCCAGTTGGGGCCGCGCACCATAATCGCCACGGTCACAGATCGCGGGCCGTTTGTGGCTGGTAGGGAGTTCGACCTGTCCAGTGGGGCTTTTGCAAGGTTGGCCCAATTAGAGGCCGGTTTAATTCGGCCACGGTGGAGGGTTGTGGAATGAAAAAACAATACTATGTCCGAGTTAACCTATTTAACTCTGGTGATGTGGGCCGGGCAAAGCCAATAGCAACATATAAAAAACAAGTCCCCCTGCGTGAATTGGGCAAGTGGACTCAATATAAATGGGCAGAACTACTGGAAGAAACCGAGTGGGAAACCATTCCAAAAGAGTTTCTTAATATCGGGAACTACCGAACATCAACGAGAGAGGGTTGGAAATGGGAAGCAATCATCAGCGGAATAGCTTCCGCGCTACCCACGATATGGTCGCCAGAGGGGGGCCGAATCACGGCGAACTATCGTCGGCCAATCAGAAAGAGAAAGGAGGTGCTAAAATGATTATCTACCAAATATCCCAAATGGACGCCCATGAAGGCTGCATCCGACATTGGGCCAGATCGAAGGCCGACATATCCAGCATCAAAGCCAAAGTGCGAGCCAGATACCGGGCCAACGGCAACCAGAAAGACTTCAACGGTTGGGGTGGCCCGCATAAACACGAAATCGGCAATGGCAAAGACGGTATCGTGGCATTCCTAAACATCCACGCCACCCACGACAACGGCTAACCCTCTCTCACTGCCACGCGGCCTCGTCCCTCCAGCGGGGGGCGGGGCTTTTTCCAGCCCGTACCCCAAGTACCCGAATTTCCAGTGCCGTACCCGAAGTACCTGAAGTACCCATTTTACAACATTAAACGCGAGAGAGACAGTAGTATATGTATATAGAAGTTGCTAATTTGGGTGCGTCGGGTACTTCGGGTACAGATTAGCGGTCGCCCGGCGCGGCGATTTCCCACAAATTCTGTCCTCCCGACTTGATATGGTGGAACCGATCTGGCCTGTCCCGGTGGAGCCGCCGCATATAAGTTTTGAGGGCGGTGGGGTACGACAGTAGTTTCTCCACTCTGGAACGGTAGGTGGAGTCGTCCAAGAGAAGCGTCTCAAGGGACTGGAGCGTCCCGCGCCACGGCTTGCCATTCGGCTGGATCACCACATCAATCAGTTCAGAAAGCCGGGCCTCTGGAGCCATATCATCCAAAACTTCCACGATTTCGCGATGATGATACGCCTTAATGCCAAATCTCGTATCCTTTAATTCCGCTGGAACCCTAAAATTCTCCACAAACCAAACAAATCCCGGCAATTCAGCCATTAAACCGTCCCAAAACGACTTGCGCCCCGCTGGAGAATCACATTCCATCGGCATTGAGGCTGGAGCCACCTTAAAAAGCATAATTTTGTCCTCGATGCTGTTGTCCAGCGGCGGCAACATGATTAAATTCTCCGCTTCATCGTTAATAGAGATGGTTACGCGCCAACACGGGGCCAAAGTGAGGGCATCCTTGTGTTTTCCATGACAACTATGACATTCATTCACTGAAAAATCCTTGATTCGCGTCCCAAACAATCGCCGCGATGCAATGTCTTGGAACGGGGCTTCATCGGCAATCATCAAGTGTTCCGCTTGGAACAGGTCGGCGTTGAACTCGGTTTTCCCGGCCATGTAGCGGTAGGGGCGGGCCATGCGGCCTCCAAGCATCTCGGTGATGAGGTCTTGGACTAGGTTTTTGCCGCAATTTCGCGGGCCAGCCATGACAAACGCTTGGCCGGGCATGGGCGTTCCGGCTTTCATCATTTGTCGGGCCATGTGGAGCCAGCCGAAAACATGGTGGAGTTGAGTTGTTTCGCCCGCTTGGAATAGTTCCTCAAATATTTGCTGGATCATTGGGAAGGGCTTCGCCTCGCCCTCGATGATGATTGGGTCATCAGTCACCAACACTCGACTCCCCTTGAACCCCAACACTCCTGTTTTGTGGCCCGCCAGTGGCCCGGCATATTCGCACGACGAGGTGTGTGTGGCCTCGGCCAATATGTGATCCACTTGGCTCATGTTTTCGCCTTGTTGAGCGGCCCCGCGATAGCCGCGCAGCTTGAGTTGGCGTTTTGCGGCGTCCCCGTTTAGGGAGAGGAACTTGTCGCGGTTATCTTGGAGGAAATACCTCCCCGACGCTGGATGGTAATATATTTCAAAAGGGAGCATAATTGGGGGGATTGAAGTGAATCACGCGCTGGAGGTTGCCGTTGGAGCGGCGACCGTTGGGCATTCGTACAAATTGGGAGCGCGTCCAAGTGGCGGGGTCTGCGCCGAGTTGACACGCAAGCTGGAAAAATCGTTTCGTCGCCTCATCACTCATAGCCCTAACATCAAACCATGAATGCAAACTCTTGCCACCACTTAAAACAACCATGTTAAGCGGCGCGTGGCGGGCGAGGTGCTGGATGAGTGAGGCGTGGGTGTCGTGTGTGCCTTCGTCGAACTCCACCACCAAATAGAGGCGCGGGCCAGTGTTGGAGAGGGTGTGTTGGGAGCGTTTGCCCGCTTGAGTTTCGCCCCACTTGGAAATCATTGGCGACGGCACGACAAACTGGAGTTGAGGTAGATTTGTCCAACTCGACAATGGCTGAGTCGCAAACTCACTGGAACTCAACCCGCAACACACTAGCGGATCATCTTCAAACAACTGCTGGAGGGCATCACTCGCACTCTCACACTGGAGGGGGGAGGATTTTTTAAGTTCCTCCAGCCCGCCGCCTCGACGCGCAATGCGTTCTGCATCAATTCGGTTATGCCCCGGCCAACTAGGCCGCACTTCACCGCTGGAATTGCGGATGGACTTGAGCGCATTCCTCACCTCGCCCGGCTGGAGGGGCCGCGTGGCATTTTTTGCCGCCCATTCCTCGATGTCGGCATCTGCAAATCCCGCCTCGTTCAGCACACAACACGCATGGAATATCCATTTGTGGACTCCAGTGCCGCTGGAGGGGCAATCTTTGATTCGTGGAATTAGGGGAGTGGGGGGCATTTTAAGGTTCGGCGGGGTGTTCTCCAACTATTGTTATGCGGCATTTTGAGTCCTCTTTAACGTGTTTGGATATGATTTCGTTGTACCAGTCCCAAATCCACTTTTTCAATCCACCATCGTCCAGACATTCCTTCATGTTTTTTTGTAACATGACGACTTCGTAGTCATTGCGCCGGGCATTTGGGAATATCTTCAAGTGCATAAGGGCTTCCCCCTTTTTTTGGGGGTGATATAGAACATAATGAATCGTTTTCATTTCTAGTAAATTTTCCCCGACTCACCAAGGAGTAATGAGCCGGGGTTCAGCGGCGGTGTTGCCCAGTCTGTCCCTAAACCGGTGTTGCCGTCCTTTCTAAACGGCGGGTTGTGGTTATTACTGACGCCGCTAAAATTATTCATTCTCTCACGCATACAATCCGATCAAGGCCCGGCTTACTTCCCTTGCGTTTGCCTCGTAGCTCCTGTCTCGAAACTGGTGCGCTGCCACTTCTATTCTAATGGGGTTGCCAAGCACCCGGTATTCCTCTTGGTATTTGGTGAAAGGGCCGCTGACTCCGCAATATATTTGC